>ENA-UENT01000830-UENT01000830.1-marine-metagenome-genome-assembly--contig:-NODE-830-length-11578-cov-183.097964_pt1 | contig 11578 bp, 10 predicted proteins | sample MGYA00237879_ERZ529330 | MGnify/ENA primary metagenome ERZ529330 (study PRJEB26372, sample SAMN05368345) | marine metagenome | biome: cultured habitat; feature: ocean water; material: water; isolation... | reverse complement strand
GCGTAAAAATGCTGTGATTAGGCAGCATGGCAACTGTAAAGCCCTACCCGCTCCCAGAGATGAGAACCTCAGAGGAATTCGTCAAATAGGACGGCAAAAATGGAAGCATGAAAGTGGATACCATAGACGCTCTCTATCTGAAACCACTATGTTTAGGTTCAAAGTTTTATTTGGTGGGAAGTTACGAAGACGATAATTTGATAATCAAGCAGTGGAGTTATTCATTCAATGCGCTATCCTGAACCCCATGATACAGAATGGTAAACCCGAAAGTTATCAAGTACACCTGCATCTCTCCAGGGAGTCATCTGCGATCGCAACATTCATGCAACAAAGCCGTTCTATAGAATTAATTTGTTTAATTTGTTAGCTCAAATTCTGATGATAATTCATGTATCCTTTTGTGCTACATAATGAAGTGCGGAATGTGGGTTTTAAAGTTTTGACAGGGTAAGGAACCAGGCTTTTGAGCATTTATACTCATTACTTCTACAAGCCTGAACGGTAGAAATTACCATGATTTAGATGGGTTTGCCCTGAAATCTTCCTGATAATAATTGCCTCATACAGTGCCAAAATAGTATAGTTTTTCTTTTAGGGTAGGGAACATACTATTTTGACGTTGCGCGATAGCCTTGTTAATTATTTAGATAAATATTATGGCATTTTTTGTCCTAATAGATCTGGCGATTATTATATATAGTCATTTAATTTAAGAACGAAACACTTTTTCACCTGAAATCTTTTCATAGCAAGAAACACTTGTCTCAATCTAACGTGAAATGACTATATTCTCTGAGTAGAAGTAACTTAAATACTTCAAACAGTTGTTAACTTGTATTTCTGGCAATATGGGGTGCTCGCAATTCATACCTATTTCAGTCTGTTATAGGCAGAGGCATCCCCCTTAACTGACTTGCTTTCTATACCTTCAAGGCTAATAGGTAAGTTTCCCGCAATTGTTACCCGTTGAACACGACGAGGCTGGGAACCAAAATCATTGATCCCATAATGTTGCGTTACTCGATTATCCCAGAAAGCAATATCGCCTTGTTCCCAATGCCAACGTACAGTATTTTCCGGACGTATTATATAGGATTGCAATATCTTCAGTATCTGCATTGATTCATTTATCGAAAAACCTTGAAGTTGGCGGACAAAAGCACCAATAAACAGCCCTCTTTCACCCGAATCAGGAACAACCTGAACTACTGGATGTAATGTCTGGTATTCAATTGAAGTGAAAATTTTACCTAGTTCTTGTCGTTTTTTCGATATATTTGCAGTTGCCCCTAGATAGTCATTATATGTATTGCTATGAACCGCCCAAAGCTGGTTAGCAAAGTTACGCAGTGGTATAGGCATATCTTGATAAGCTGTCACAGTATTTGCCCAGATTGTATCTCCTCCAACGGCAGGTATTTCAACTGCACGCAAAATTGAGGCAAAAGGAGGACGATCAATAAATGTCACATCCGTATGCCATTGATTAGTTCGGTTGTCCATACGTCCATAATCGAAGTCAAAGATCTCTGGATGACCAGGTAAAGATGAAAGTAGTGGATGTGCAGTGGTAAGAATCCCAAATTGACGGGCAAAGGCAACCTGACTTATTTCAGTAAGCTCTTGCTGTCTAAAGAAAATTACCTTATACTTGATTAATACTTGGCGAATATCATGAATTGTTTCATCGCTAAGAGTCTGCTTAAGATCAAGTCCAACTATTTCTGCTCCGATACGTCCAGCGAGGGGATAAACATTAAAGTTATTATATACATTTGACTCTAAATGTTTATTTTCCTGAGTTTGAGGTATTTTACTCATCTAAATTACTTCTAAATTACTCTATTTAAATAAAACTTAATACCAATAAAGTTCTTCACAGTATTGAATATATTCATTTCTTTGAATGTTCCCAAATGAAAACCAGTCAATGTAATTTCTTAGTTCTTCACAGGGCAAACTTTGAATGTCCTTAATATATAAAATTTCTTGAGATTCCCAATTCACAATATTGGTTGAAAACAAACCGTAAAAAGCCTCTTCCCATGAAGTTGCAATTACCCTAGATTTACGGCTTGTTATTTTTGTATTCATTGATGAACTACCAGGCTTGGCACTTGCCAAAGCATAAATAATGTCCATTGTCTGAGTTTGATACAAATCATTAGCCTTCTTCAGATTTGAATTAGTTTTATTGAGTAAACACCATTCCTTAATGATTAAGATGGAAAGTCGATCTGATAACATACCAATAGAATTGAGCCCAACCCCTAAGTTGGTATCTGTTTTACACCAATTATATTGAGGGCGATTTAATTTTTGGTAGTTAATAATCATACTTTCCTTCAACTCAACAAGCCTAGCTGACAAATCTGTCAGCAATATTTTTAGAGGAATAGGAGTTGAAGATAACCCTAAAGAATTTAGTAACTGATAGCTTTGGGCAGTTAGTTCCTTAAAATAATTTACAAGTTGTTGGTTCTGATTCATGTGTAGTTTTTTGTACTAGATGACTTAATAACATAAGCTGTGGGACAAGGATAATGTAGAGCTTTAATTTGAATATTCTTCTTTTCAAAAAACTGATCTGCACCTTGCGCTTCTGACCATTGATGATAGGCATACTCATCAAATACAACAATACCTCCAACAGATACTCGATCCCAAAATGCCGTCAACGCATGGTAGGTTGGATAATGTAAGTCTAAATCCAGATATAGGCAAGATATCTTGAAGCCAGGTCTTTTCGCTACAAAATCTGGAGCAACTTTTGAAATATCACCTTGAACAAGCTCGTAGCTATTCTTATCAAATGCTGCATTAGCAATTAAATCGTGAACAAATTGTTCTGCTCCTTCTTCATGTTTATAACCCCTTGTCTCAAATAAATCCTTCATGGAAATTTGATCCTGTCCAGATAATGAATTAAGCAAAGATTCTGTGTCAAAATAGTCAAAACCAATAACTTTCTTTAATGCGTTAGGTGCGAGAATTTTTTTAAGTTTCAGCCAAGTCAACATCCCACTTCCTCTGTAAACTCCAGCTTCCACAATATCACCAGGTACATTAATAATTTGTTCAAAAATTAAGGTTCTAGCTATTAGCTTGGCTAATATTTTCGTTTCGTTACTAAAAATAAATTTCTCAAAAGCATCATAAATTTCACTTTGTGCTTTGGTTCTTCTCTCTAAAGGAATTGGACTATTTGCTTCTGATGTTTGTTCAGTTTGATTTTGGTTTTCCATAAAACTGTTTTCTTTGTGTATGAATGGGTGACTCAATAAGTTATTTTATCATCATGTCGTGAGAAATAGAAATACCTTCTGTCTGTTCTTTTGTTACTATTGAGTAACACATTTAAAAGCCTAGTAACTAAAAACTTTAGACTATATGCTTTGAAAATTTACATATTAGGATTATTTATTATTCTAAGAGAATTTAATCCTCCATCTCTTAATAAATTTATAGCATAACTAGTAAGAAGGCCTGACGGTTTTTTGTCATTGATACAAATTCTTTCTCCAGTTGGTACACCAAAAATTGCAATGTTGTAACGAAGATTATGTTGATCTAATAAGAACAGGGTAGTATCACGCAGATCTTCTGTACGAGCAGTTAGTAAAATTACAAAATCTTGTTTTGAAATCTGTTGCCAAAATTCTTCAACTCCAGGGAGCAAAACTTCGTCATTTTGTTGATGGCCATTATGCTTAAGAATAACTCCATCAATGTCAATCAACCAAGTTTTCGGTAAACAACTTAATACTAATTCTGTCATTTTAGCACATCCTCCAACCAAAATAATCCATTATAAAAACTCGCTAAAATTGAATCATAATCGTCTTTAACATAGCCTGATAGTGATAGCCAAATTAGGGAATGCAATAGCCTAATAACAAAGATTTGATTGGCAAATTTTTCTACAAACATTGACTCCAAATCTTGCCAACCATTGCTTTCGATACTAATATCAACTTGCTGGTCAATAATCTTAAGCTGGAAACGCCGACGATTAAAAGAATCATAGTCTCCTACAACTGAATAGTATAATTTTGCCCAGTCATACAGAGGATCACCATAGAGCCAACTTGAGCCAAAATAACCCCTTGGATCAATTAGCCAAACTTTGTCTTGATTGTCAACAAGTATATTAGAAAAGGTTGGATCACCATGAATTAGCATAAAGTTATCAACTTGAATTTCGGCAACTAATTGAGAAATTAAATTTTCATACTGAGAATGAAAGGGATTGCGACATAGACAACCATTCACTTGAATCGTTGGTTTTTCAAAATGAGGAATTAGTTGAGCAACACTATTAACACGGTTATAAGTTTTTTGAAGGTAAACTTCGATCAAAGTTTTAGCATTAGCCTGTTTTCGATCACAACTATGAAGCTTATTTAAAGTTTGAAAAATATCACTCAGAATTTCTCTTTTTTGTTGATAGCTGACTTCTAATTCAAAAGGATGTACTCCTGTAATTCTAGAAATAGTCATTGGCTGGTCAGAAATTAGGGTGGGCAAATGATTAAACCCTAATGAGTGAGCATTACGATACCAATTAATTTCCCTTTCAATTAATGTCTCAAATTCTGGGATTCGTGCTTTTTTGATTACTTGATCTCCTACGATCTCAACAGAGTTAAAAAAGCGATTAACAGGCCTTTGTTTTTGATATTCTGCAATATGCTCCTGAGTCCCGAACTCATAGGTATGATCTAGAAAAAGCTCATTAAACTGTATAGATTTTTGAGCGAACCAACGGACACATTCCCCTGATGAAGGAATATCTTTCAGAACGGTTTTATTATGGAAGACAAAGAATCCTGCAATTCCTCGCTCGCTTGAGGCTTCCTCCAAACAATTTCCAGTATCATCATAAGACCAGCGACATGGGAAAGAACGACTCAAACCAATCCAGTTTTTTCCTTCAATTTTACAATCAGGAATATCTTCAAACAGTAAGTCACACCAGACTAATAAGAATGGATTATTTTCTGGAATATAGCTTAAGGCTTGATCAATTCCAGATATTGTTCCTTTAGTTTTTGCTTGTATTAACTGGACAGAAACTTTAGGTGGAAAAACTTGCAGATATTTGTCTAAGACTTCGTAACTGTAATCCCCTATAACGAGAAAGTTAGAGTCTGGAAAATGAGAAAACAAATGATATAAAAGTGGCTGAGAAGCAATTGAGAGTAGACACTTGGGCTTATTCCACGTATAGTGTTTTAAGCGTGTTCCTTTTCCACCAGCTTGAGCAATAACCCAAGGAATTTCTTGTAGTTTCATGAGTTGTGATCCCTTATTGGAATACCTAGTTATATTTATTACGTCTGATGTGAATTAAAATTAACCTTTATTTGATAGTAGTTTCAGTCATTGGAAAAAATTACAAATTAATTAAAAAAACCAAAGTAACAAGACTTTTAGCTTCTATTGCACATTAGACGTATTTATTGTTATTAAGTAGTGTGAGCATTACTATATTACATCTCTACCTAAAATTGAAGTCAGTTGATGTACATGAACAATGCCAATAGGCTCATTGTTTTCTACTACAAAAACATTAGGAATTTGATTTTTTTGAAAGAAATCAATTAGTTCAGATATAATTAGGTCGGATTGGATAGATAGAGGTGAAGGTGTCATATGTTGACTGACAGGTTCTTCTAAAGAAACTTTAGCCTCTAAACTTCGACGTAGATCTCCGTCTGTGAAAATACCCACATATTGATTGCGATGATTGATAACACCAACACATCCTAGACTTTTAAAGTTCATTTCAATTATGGCTTCTTTGATAGAAGCTCCTAAATCAATTAGAGGTATTTGATGCTCTTTATACATTAAATTTTTTACAGGTACAAGTAGGGCTCCTAAATTACCCCCTGGGTGAAATTGTTTAAAATCTTCAGAAGTAAAACCTCGTAATGACATTAGAGTTACAACTAAGGCATCACCTAAGACGAGTTGACAGGTTGTTGAAATAGTAGGGGCTAAACCGTTAATACAAGCTTCAGGAAGATCAGGAATTTGCAAGATAATATCAGCAAAATGAGCTAAGGAACTGTTAGGGTTTTTAGTAATGAGAATAATTGAGCTCTTTAGCCTTGAAGCATATTGCATAATGTCTAGCAGTTCAGAGGTCTGTCCTGAAGCAGAAAGAACAAGAAGTATATCGCTACTATCTAATAAACCTAAATCTCCATGACTGGCTTCAGTTGGATGAATAAAAATAGCTGGTATTCCCGTAGATGTAAAGGAAGCGGCTATCTTTTGGGAAATGCTCCCACTTTTACCAATTCCAGAAACTACAAGTTTTCCTTTGCAGTCTCGAAGTCTTAGTACAGCTTTTAACCAAGAATCGTCAATGCTTTCACAAAGCTTTGAGATTGCACTTATTTCTTGTTCAATCACACTTTTTAGCTGTTGTTTAATAGACTTATGAGTTAACATTTTTCGCTACCATTTTTGATCATCATGTTCTAATTGCCATCAATATTAAATTTTTTCACATTTTCAAGACAACTCAATAGTTCATTTTCATATTTATAGGCGTATTCTACTCCGTCAATACATTTTAATTTTACACTAGCCCAGTTAGTAAAAGTTTGTTGATTTCCAGTGAGATAAGCTATATTGTTGAAGGTTGAAACTTCTACTCCACAGTAGTCTAAATGACTTTTCAGATGCCTTTCATGACTTAAGTTATTTTCATCAACATTATTATAAATATATTCGAAAGCTTGAAAGTTGAGCATAAATTCAAGTAAATTTAAGTAATGAGAAATATTTTGCTCACTACAAACTGCATGGCGATCATTGTAACCATTGTAATTTTCTCCTGTAGGTATCCATATTAACTTAGGGTCTAGTAAGTTTAATGAGGGATGTTCTAGCATCCAGAAAAAATCTGTTCTTGTGATTATATATCTTTGGTATTCAAAGCCATTCTTTTTTATATTTTGTAGTCTTTTAAGTAGCTTAAAGTAGTTAAAATTTAAGTGAAAACCTGAACCTCTACGTTCTTTAATTCCTCCTAACCAATTCCCTTCAATCTTAAAATATTCATGCCATTTATTTTGTTCTTTTGAACTCAATTTATTGAAAAAATTGTCTAAAAAATCTTGATAGTTATCTTTTGCTTCTTCATAAAGATAGACATCAACTATATTACAATCTTTAAACCTATTAATAAGAGTTTCATCGTTTGCATCTATTCGAGAGACGCAGAAAAGTAAATCTGCATTCAAGGGTTGAATTACTTTTTCAATTAAATGAGAATAGGTTAAATCAAGGGCTCTTAAAGTACCAATAAAACAAACAAGTGGAGGTTCTTGTCTAACTGTTGTTACATTTTTGTTCGAGATCGTTTCATTCATTATTATTTTTAAATTATTTTTTTTACAGGACTTACTATTACAAAAAAAAAGATGCTATAGATAAATTCAAAAGCTAATTTTTTTGATTCATAAGCTTTTGAAAAATACTAATATCTATATTATTTTAGTTTCATCTGTTAGCATTTATTTGGGATGAATGGTTTGTTTGAGTCCCAATAGTCTGTTGAATATCCCAGAGGTAACGATAATGCCTTCTATCCCTGAGTAAATCTTTATGAGTTCCCTGCTCAACTAATTGGCCTCGATCCAAGACAAAAATACAGTCTGCTTCTATTGCTGCTTTGAGTTGATGCGTAATCATAATTACAGTATGTTTACCAGCTAGAGAGCTAATCGTTTGATTAATAGCATCAGCCATTTCAGCCGAAAGACTACTGGTGGGTTCATCTAATAAGAAAATGCGTGGACTATGAAGCAGAGCTTGGGCGATCGCAATTCGCTGACGTTGGCCTCCAGATAATTGTCCTCCCTCTTCACCAACTATAGTTTGGTAACCCTCTGGTAAACTCAAAATAAAGTCGTGTATTTCAGCGGTTCGAGCAGCAGTAGTAACTTCTTCTTCTGTAGCCTCTGGTTTGGTGATACGGATATTATTCATAATGGTGGTGTTGAACAGAAAGGTTTCTTGCAATACAATCCCCATCTGCGATCGCAAAGATTTCTGCGTTAGGTCACGTAAGTTCTGTCCATCAATTGTTATCCTTCCCTCGCTAGCATCGTATAAACGCATAAGCAGGTTGAAGATCGTACTCTTACCCGCACCACTGGAACCGACAAATGCCACAAATTGTCCCGCTTTTATCGACAAATTAATGTCGTGCAATTGAAGCTGTATATTATTGTAGCTAAAAGATAAATGCTCAAAGCAAATGATATTCTCAAACGAAGTCAAAGTATGAGCATCCACAGCATCCAGAATTTCAATCTGTTGCTTAAATACCTCGTCGATTCTTTCCATCCCAATACTCGCTTCAAACCAACGACCAATCCGCTGATTAATCAATTGACCTAAGAGGTCATACATATTATGAGATATTGTAAAGAAAGTGATCCAGCTTCCCAAGGTAATTTTGTTAGAGAGAACGTACATTGCTCCAATTCCCATAACCCAAACATCAAGCAAGTAAGCGGAAAATGTGACTGCATACTTAAATACAAGAAAGCTGAATACAGACTCGGTTTTCTTATCCTCTAGTTTTCTCAACTCATCACTAAAATAACCTGTAAATAAAGCTTGCAAGCCATATCCTGAGATCGTGAGTCTAGCACGAATTCCCTCTTGTACGGCGTTTACCATTAAAGCATTCTGGTTAATGGCATCTAGCCCTCGCCTACTCATATTCACTGTCAAATATAGAGTGAAGGGTAGCATTAAAATCATAGGTAAAATACCTAATAAGGTTAAAGTGCCACTAACGCTAATCATCATGCTCACGTTGACAAGTATTATGAGCATTTCACCTACACTACGAACCATTTCTTGACCTAAAATCGGCTCTATTTTATAAATATCTACAGAAAAGTGAGTTAACAAATTTCCGAGTCGAGCCTGTTTATAGAAGTTTTGTGAAAGGCTTTGCAGTTTGACAAACAAGTCGTATCGAATATCATTGGCAACACGGCTAGAAACGCGAGCTGATAAACGACTACCTAATACGTATAAGCCAAAAGCGAACGGTAATAGGATAGCGAGTTGGATTGCAGAACCGATCAGAACAGTGGCTCCTTGATCGATAACCCTACCTAGCTTTTGAGCTGCAACGAGTTGGTATGCAGGCATCCCCATTAAACAAATCGCACTAACTATAGCAATAACGACATAAGGAGACCAGTACATCCAGACGTATCTGAAGAATAAGTAAAAACGACTCGTGAACTCTTTTACTAATGAATTCCAATTACTGAGATTGATCTTCTGCGAGTTCTGGGAAAGTTTATGCCCTTGCCAAGGCGAATAATCTTTTAGTTGAGAAGGAATCTCTTGAAATTTATTAGATATGGGTACCCAAAGATCTACAGAGAAAAGTTGAGTAAAGCGTGTGATTATTTGCAGAAATGGAGAAACTGAATTTAATTGAGTGGAGTTGCTGACAGATGGAATGTCTTTTTCATGATCATCAATTGATTCCCTTGAATATTGTCTGGGAAAGTAGTATACAAAGCCACAACAACAAACAATTGCAATAGCTACAGCTAACATCGTTGGGGAAAGGGAGATTAAACTGCGTTCATCCATCATCATCTAGTGTTGTTCTGGTATGTTTTTCAGGAGATTGAGTTGGTGAGAGTCTTCACCCCGTACTATAATGCAAGGAATAGGATTGCCTGCGAAATTTTTTATTTCAACATCGGGTCTGGCAAACCGAGCCACAACACCAAAGCGGGTTCGAGAGTCATTATTTTGACTAACACCATGCCAAATACCGCCTCTTGTAAAGCAGTATTGACCGGCTTTCATTTCGATAGCTTTAATTTGATGAGGTGCGTTTTCTGGGTGCATCTTATCAGCTAACCTGAGAAGACTCTCAGCATCAGTGAGATTACACTCTCCTGCTTTTTCCAAAGCACGAAGATCAGCATCATATTTGTGAGTTCCGGGGATAACAAGGAGACAACCAGTTTTCATCGTCATATCAGTGACAGCAATAGAAGTATGAACCCCTTTAATCCACCCATTAATCACATCTATATGCCAAATTTGACCAGTCTTTTCCACAATATGACCATCATGACCTGGCTCTCTAACAATTGTTTCTGCCATCCAAAACAGAATATTTGAGCCAATAAAATCGGCAACATCATCCAAAATTGGGGATTCTGTAGAGAGGCTATAAATTAACTTAGAAGTCGTATGAGCGATCCGGCGATCCATAATCGGACTTTGAGTAGGCTGACTAGAAATATGTTGGCCTTGAGATGCTTCTATCTCTTTACTCATGGCATCACGTACAGCAACTAAACTAGCAGTTTGACCTAGATCAAATGGGCCAACAAAACCTTCTTTCTCGAAGAAAGCGACCTTCTCCTCAACTTGATTAAATTGAGTGTGGCTAGTGCTATGCTGCTCAGAATATCCAACGGTCTGCATGATCAAATCCTTCCTTTATGAACGTTATTGTGCATTGTAATTATAGCAAAGTGTGCTGGTATGTTTACATCTCACAAAATATTACTAATATAATACCGACATTCCGGAGATCTTCATATATCTTTATGTATATTTACATTTTCAAAGAGACTTATACGCAAAATAGAACTCAATATCAATAAAATTTATCAATAACTAATTTTTTATGAGAAATTAGTTACAATTCTTTAACTGAATTATTCGGGAAAAAAAAGCGTCATACCCGTAAACATCTAGCAGTAGTAAACCAAGACAAACAAGTGCTGGTATTAAGCCAAGATAGAGTTGGAAAGTTACATGACAAGAAATTCCTAGACGAAGAAAAGTTGATAGGAAATATACCTGCGGAAATGCCAATTGAAGTAGATACTGGCTTTCAAGGTATTCAACACCAGTATGAAAATATCCGCATACCCCATAAAAAACAAAAAGGGGGAGAGTTACAGCAATTTTCAGGTAAATAGACCACAGTGGTTGAACCAACCGAAGGCATCATCTTCAGTAATGAAATTTACAACTTCAGCCATTGCTTGCTCCAGTGATTCATGGGTACGTGCCTCACAAGAACGGAGAAATTGCTTCAGTTTCGACCAACAAAGCTCACACTTGTGATAAATCAGGAGAGTAAGGGGGCAAAAACTTGACTTGAGCACCGACGGACTCAATGGCAACTCTGACACGTTCAGCATGATGAACCTTGAGATTATCCATTACCACGATTGCCCCTTGCCACAACTGAGGTAGTAAGACCTGGGTTTAATAAAGTGATAAATACCTCAGTATTTGTACTTCCTGGTACAGTCATCGACGCAATCAGTCCATCCAGGTTCAAAGCACCAATCAAAGAAACATTTCCACCCTTGCTACCTGGGATACTACCAACAGCTCGTTCCCCATCTACGGCTCTGGCGAATAAACGAGACATTGACAAATTTATTCGGGCTTCATCAACAAATACTAAATTTCTGACATCAATTTTATCTAACCAACGTCGATAGTCATGTCTTAACTCTTGGACTCTTGGGGTATCTTGCTCACT
>ENA-UENT01000826-UENT01000826.1-marine-metagenome-genome-assembly--contig:-NODE-826-length-11640-cov-3.043164_pt1 | contig 11640 bp, 6 predicted proteins | sample MGYA00237879_ERZ529330 | MGnify/ENA primary metagenome ERZ529330 (study PRJEB26372, sample SAMN05368345) | marine metagenome | biome: cultured habitat; feature: ocean water; material: water; isolation... | reverse complement strand
ACCCGATTTCACGCCGAATACTATCTAAACTCAACATTAGAGCCGCACTGAAGGCATGCGACATGCTATCACTTTCAATTTTGCCGGCGGCAATGCATTCCATCACTTCTTTTGCCTCGTAATGGTACCCGAGCCCTTTCTTTTCGATCGGATACGAGCGCAGCTCCGACTTAGCCCCAAATATACTCAGGTGGGTCTGCTGGTACCAATCAGCATGCAGATGAATCGTTCCGGCATCCCCGTAAATGTATGCCTCCCGCTTGGTATCGGCCAAGAAGCTAGCATGTAGCTGTGCTAATTGACCACCTGGATACCGAAGCAGGATATGCGTATCCTCATCGACTCCGGTACTTCCAATCTTGGCCATGGCTTTTATCTCTGAAGCTTTGCCAAACAACAGCAGCGCCAAAAACACGGGATAAATCCCGATATCCAAGAGAGCACCACCGCCGAGCGCCTTGTTGAAGATTCGGTCTTCAGGGGGTAATTCAGATCTGAATCCAAAATCTGCCTTTACGCCCACTAACTCCCCTATTTCTCCTTTGCGGATCAGTTCTAAGAGAAAGCGGGTGCTCGGAAGAAAACGGGTCCATAAGGCTTCCATCAAAAAGGTGTTTCTGCGGCGAGCTGTGTCAATGAGCAGTTCCACTTGCCGAAAATTCATGGCCAATGGCTTTTCACAAAGTACTGGAATACCAGCTTCTAAGCATCGGATCGTATTGTCAAAATGACCAACATGCGGAGTGGCTATGTAGATGGCATCAAGATCTTTACAATCCAGGATATCCAGGTAGTTCCCGTAGTAGAAAGGGGCTTCGAAATCTTTGGCAAAGGCCTGGGCTCGACTACTTTCTCTGGAAGCCACGGCATGCAATCGGGCGCCAGGAATCAGTGCTAAATCCGCTGCAAATTGCCGAGCAATTTTCCCTGGGCCAATGACCCCCCAATTGAAAGTAGAATTCATACTGATTATTAATTAATGCAAGTAGCGATTCCCTCTGCAGCGCCCAAATGCGTCAGATATTAGATTCAAAACCAAGCTGTTGGCTATGTTTTTTGCAAAATCTTCCTTCTTGGCGCTCATTCATCGCCACTTGGGTTAATTAAGCTCTAGCTCCTGCAGTAAAGTCCCTCCTACGCCTTTCATTTGAAAACTTAACTTTGGTGTCGCGGCACTCCAATCGATTAGGATCACTCCAAAACTTCGCTCAAACACCACTTCTCCGACTCTATGTTCGTTCGGTTCTCCAGAGAATTCAGAGTAGCTATGTGTCAATCCACTTGAGGTAAACTCATATAGTCCCCCTTCAATTCCTGGCCAATCTATTTTGGAGAATTCAGAAATATGTCGATCACCGCTTAAAAGAATCGCATTATTAGGATTCGTTTCAGCCAATAAGTCCAGAAGCTTCTTCCTTGCCTCGGGGAAATTAGCCCATTTTTCAAAACCTTGTTCCTCAGGTATCATCTGTATTCCAGAGGCAATGAAATGAATGTCCGCCTCACTTGTAGACAACTGCTCTCTCAACCAGTTCCACTGGGCTTCTCCAAGAATATCTCCGGTCAAATTAGGCTTGTAGCGCTGATAGCCATCATTCTTTTCTAGTTCGTCACGAAAATATCGAGCATCGAGCAAAATCACCTTGACTTGCTTGTCGTCAGTACCGAAAACGTAAGACTGATAAGCTCCTTCTTGGCTTCGCTCCGGCGCATCCTTGGGAACATCCAAAAAGTCAAACATCAATTGCTGACTTTCTGCCCGTTTCGGAAAGCGCTTGTCTCCATCATTCACCCCATAATCATGATCATCCCAAATTCCAATGACGGGTGTATCTTTTCGGAAATCTCCGTAAAGAGTACTGTACTTTTGCATAACGTACTTTTCCTCTAGACGTTGCATATCTTCCGTGTCGCCATAAATATTATCTCCTAGCCAAATCCAAAGATCAGGTTGTTCAGCAGCAATGCTTTCCCAAATAACTTGATCCAGGTCTTGCCGATTACACGACCCGATTGCAATCTTGCTTAGGGTTTCATTTAATGGGAGCTGCTGCCCGATGTATAGTTCCTTCTCCTCCTGAGGAGGAACATTAGGACTATCACTATTGGATCTTTGACATGCGATAGCAGTGACTGATAAGGTGCAGCAAATGATAAGAAATCTTCTCATGTGAGTAAGCTTGGTAGTTGATTTGACTAAGGTTAGCGGTGCCCGATGATCCACCTCAATACGATACTACTGAGGATTGAGGGATTATAAATTACCCGGGGTTCCGCTTATCTATGATAACTATAGCCCTGTGAGATTACCTATGGACAGACCTGTTAGGAAGGCAGTATTTTGGTGTAGGATTATCAAAATATACGTGCATATCAAGGAGTCTTGATATGCACGTTTCTAGAAGAAGCCTCGAATTAGGCTTCGGTCTTCGTTCTCTTTCTTCTTGTCTTGAAGAGTTCCACCACTTCTTTTTCTTTCAAGAAACCATATTCCACGAAAGTCGAGGATACAAACTTCTTGATGTCTTGGTAGTCCTTACCACGCTTGTCAACGAAAATCTTCAGCAGTTTGCGAACATACTTCATGGAAAGATCCTTCAGGTCTTGGTTGAACTGCTGGTTCACAAAGATTCCCATGTATACTGGGAACAATTTGGCTGCTTCAAAGAAATCGCCGTATCCTCGTGGCTCCAAGTTACTGATCAAGCGAGAGAAGTAACCAAAAATCACTTGTCGTACACACTCATTTACCAAAGAACGACCTTCGTGCTGGTTGTAGAACACCTTCACGGCTTGCTGCACTTCCTCATTGATGTAACCATCACGGTGAATTTTGTCGGTGAGTGTGAAATACTCACTTAGACTATCATCCATCGTCTTATCAGCCACACTCGACAACTGTAGCTCAGCCGTTCCATGTAAGTCCACATCATCTCTTTTCAGCAATTCCAGGATAAATTCGAGGAATTCAGCAGCAAATTCTGGTGTATTCCCACGGACATCATTGAAATATTTGGAAATAAATGCCTCATGATCACCGAGAGGGAAGAAAGCCGAAAAAAGTCCCATGATCTGTGCGTGCTCACTGGAACCATGTAGACTCTCATTGGCAACAAACTCTTTTAGAGGTTCTACCAAAGAAGCATTATTTCCATTTCTATTGATTCGATAGATCAAAAAGTTCTTCAGTGGAGAAAATAGTACCTTCAATCCACCTGGAGTGGTAGGAAATTCAGCAGATTGGAAATTATCATTTTTGAACTGTCGACTATATCTGGTCAAACCAACAGCACGGTTCCGAGGCTGTCGGTATTTGTCTAGAACTTGTCCCTGAAGGTAATAGCGAATTCTTTTATTGGTGTAAGCATTAATCAAGTTGGTAATCCAGATATCACTGCTCATAGCAAACCCCATCTGGATGGATTGACCAATTCGCTTCTTAAGAATATCAAAGTTGGCAGAATTGCAAATCGCCATTAGGACACTCTTAAAGTGATCTTGTGGCCGTACGTACTTGTAATTTTTATTTACCTCTCCCCTCAACACCGAAAAGCCCAGTATTTTGGGTAGATATAGTCCTTCAAAAGATTCATCTAGCAAGGCACGCTCAAAAGCCACGAGTTGCAATGGATCATTTTCCGCCACCTCATCATAGATCGCAGCGATTTTGGGTTCAAACATCTCCTTCAAGCGCAAGTAAAACTCCTCCTCTTCCTCTTCCAAATATTGCTGAAGTTCATCTGAAGCTTGCACTTCTTCTGCCAACGTATTCAATCGGTCTTGGTACTGCTGATCCAATTCGTACATATATAGCTTTTTTGTTTCTTCAACTTTTTGCGCTTCTATTCAGGACTGGTTATAAACCTCAGTTTTCATCCTGTTTTTCGAACCATAGGGGCTAACATTAAGCTTGTTGAAGAAGGGTATTTTAAAGGCAAACCTGATAGTGCAATTCAAAGCACTACCAGGTTCACGTTAATTTATTTAGAATAAAGTATAGCCTTGTTCTATGCAGCAAATATAAAAATACTTGGGCAGCTATCTAAAGCAATACTCAACTTTTTTGGACATATTAACTTTTTCTTTTGGGCGTAAAGTAGGGAAAGGTCGCTCATCAAACAACAAAAGCCTATCCAGTGACTGGATAGGCCTTTGATCTTATGAAGAAAGAATTCTTTATTCCTCTTCGCTTGCGGCTTCTGTAGCTGCTTCAGCATCAACAGCAGGAGCTTCTTCCTCAACCACAGGAGGTGCAGGTGCGACCCCAGAAACTTTAGCCAACCAAGCGGCCTTTTCTGCGGCAGCCTCCTCAAAACGAGCAGTAATCTTAGCCTCCTTAGCGTCTACCCACTCTTTGTACTTAGCATCAGCCTCTTCTTGAGTCATAGCACCTTTTTTCACCCCGCGCATGAGGTGTTTGCGGTAGTATACTCCTTTGAAACGAAGAATAGCACGAGCTGTGTCCGTAGGTTGAGCACCTTTCTGTAACCAATCAAACGCTTTCTCGCGATCGATTTCAATGGTTGCTGGTTTCGTCATAGGATTATAAGTCCCCAACTTCTCGATGAATTTACCATCACGAGGGGCACGAGAATCAGCAACTACAATTTGATAAAATGGCCTTTGTTTTCGGCCTTTACGCTGCAATCTAATCTTTACAGGCATTCCATTAAATTATGGTGATTAGAATAACCTACGTACTTCCATCAAGGAACGGTAGGTTTTAACGGGCGCAAAGGTAACATTATTTTTGATTTTCCGCAATGCGCAGGCAAAATACCCCGTCCCAGTTTGGGGCAAACGGGGATTAGTACACTGAAGCCAGCTTTGCGCTAGGCAAAAGATTTTCCAAAACATCTCCCAATTTCTACGATATTTGGAGGAGAAAACTCGTTATTCTCAGAAACCGAACTTCCCTATGAAACAACTATACACCCTTAGCCTTGGGTTACTATGCCTTTCTTTTCTCTCTGCACAAGAAGATCTCAACGGTATCATCAATAGCTACGCAGCAGTCCAAGGTCTGGACGCCTGCAACAATATCCTTACCGTAGACTCTCCCGATGGCTTCGCCGAGAATACCGATGTCATCATCTATCAAGCTCAGGGTGCTTCCATTGACTTGGGAAATTCTTCAAGTTTTGGCAATGTGACAAACCTGGGGCAAGCCGGGCGTTATGAGAAAAACCGAATTTTAAGCATTAACGGAAATGAAATCACACTCGCTTTTCAACTTAGTCAAGACTACGACCTAGCAGGAAAGGTTCAGCTTATCACCTACCCTAGTTTTGATAAGGCGATCGTGACAGACACTTTACGAGGAGCGCCGTGGGATGGAAGTAAGGGGGGAATTATTGCAGTGCAGATCAAAGATTCCTTACAACTGCAAGCACCGATTTCGGCCAATGGTATTGGCTTTCGAGGCGGAGTTTCAGATATCACGGTATCAAACAACTGTAGTTTCGCGACTAATGCCAACAATTATGCCTACGCCATTGACAATTGGCGTGGGGCAGCCAAAGGTGAAGGCTTAGCCATCATCACAGCCGGTTCAGAAAGCGGGCGTGGTCCGCAGGCCAACGGAGGTGGTGGCGGCAATGATCACAATGCTGGAGGTGGCGGGGGCTCCAATTTGACCAAGGCGGGGCAAGGAGGTACGAACGAAGAGCCCTCCTTCTTTGGCTGTGATGGCAATTTTCCTGGCTTTGGAGGAAGAGAAATAAACAGCGACTCCACCCGACTATTCTTTGGCGGCGGCGGCGGGGCAGGTCATGAAAATAATGATGTGGGTACCGATGGTGGTAATGGTGGCGGAATTATCATTCTAGAGGTTAATCATTTGGTCGATAATGGATTTTTGCTAGAAGCTAATGGAGAAAGTCCGGCATTGGGTGGCGGAGATGGAGCTGGAGGAGGCGGTGCCGGCGGGTCTATATTGGTTTTGTATGAAACGCCGGCCCCACTATTGGTGCAAGCTCTTGGCGGAGATGGAGGATCTTTAGATCACCGGAACGCTGACCGTTGTCATGGCCCTGGGGGTGGCGGCAGTGGCGGTCATATTTTAAGCAATGCCGTCAACCTAGATCCTGCCACTCAGGCTACAGGGGGCACCGCTGGAATAGGGTTTAACTCTGGCGCCTGTGCCGATGGCAACAATAGCTCAGAGCCGGGATCTACTGGGCTCATTACTCCTATACAAAGCATTAATAATGCTGATCAGCCCTTTACAGCAGCCGGTATTGTTACCCAAGCCCCAGATCTTAGCTTATGCGAAGGAGAGGACGGGCATTTTGGGATTGTAGCTCAAGGTGTTGACTTGGAATATAGATGGCAGGTGGATAGAGGTAATGGTCTTGAAGATTTGAATAATGATACAGACTTCCAAGGGGTGGATACGGATACACTTCGCCTGCTGAGTGTAAGCGCGGCCCAAAACAATTGGCGCTTTCGCGTGCTGATTACTAATGCCTGTGGAGCTAACCTTACTTCACAAAATGCCGATTTGACAGTAAGTCCTAGCCCAGTAGCCGCATTCACACCCAACCAAAACGGTACCGACTTCACGTTCACCAATGATTCCCAAAACGCCTTAAGCTACAATTGGGATTTTGGAGACGGAGTCATGAGTAGTGAGGTTGCTCCGTCACACAGCTACGGCCTGGCAGGTGATTACCTCGTGACTTTAACGGCTTTTGGAGTTTGCGATACGGTACAAACAACTGTCACTGTCTCTATTGCAGGGGCACCCGCCGCCAGCTTTAACAGCAGCCCCAATGATGGCTGTGCACCCTTGGCCGTCAATTTCACCAATACTTCCGTTGGTCAGCTGAGTAATATTACCTGGTTATTTCCAGGAGGAAACCCAGCTTTTTCTACTGAGGAGAACCCCGTCATTACTTATCAGGATCCAGGTAGCTATGATGTAGTACTGATTGTTTCCAATAGCGCAGGATTGGACAGCCTCCGTTTGAATAATCACGTTATCGTAAGTCCAGACCCGGTGGCCGCATTCACTCCCAATCAAAACGGTAATGAATTCACTTTCACCAATAGCTCTCAAAACGCCTCAAGCTACACCTGGGATTTTGGAGATGGAGCCATGAGCACAGAGGAATCACCAACGCACACCTATGACCAAACAGGTGACTTCACGGTGACCTTGACAGCCTTCGGAATTTGCGATACGGTCCAGACTAGTATCTTAATCTCGATCAATAGCGCTCCAACAGCTAGTTTCAGCAGTTCACCCAATGAAGGCTGTGTACCACAGGTCGTCAACTTCACCAATACCTCCGGCGGAGAAATCAGCAGTATCACTTGGCTCTTTCCTGGTGGCACTCCTGCCTTTTCCACGGAAGAGAATCCTACCATCACCTATCAAGACCCGGGAAGTTACGACGTGATATTAGTCGTCTCTAATGCAGAAGGAATCGATAGTGTTCGCCTAGATAACCATATTTCGGTTGGCCAAGCACCTACAGCTGAATTTGACTTCACGGTGGATGGCTTAACTGTAACTACTATTGATGCATCTTCTTTTGCGGATCAGATAGAATGGTACATACCAGCGCTTGATACTACGAATTCCAATTCCAATTTCAGCTTTAGTTTTCCAGAGGCTGGTACTTACGATATTCAGCTGACGGCAACCAATACCTGCGGTTCCGTTACTATCGAAAAAAGTGTGACCTTGGGACAGGTGCCTAATGCCAACTTTAGCTTCATCCCAACGGGCGCCTGCGAGGAAGGTACTATTCTCTTCAGCGATCAATCCACGGGCTCGGTAGAAACTTACAGCTGGGAATTTCCGGGAGGAACCCCTGCTACCTCTACGGAAGCAAATCCATCCGTGTTTTATGAAAACGCAGGAGTATACACGGTATCACTGAAGGTGAATGGTCCATTGGGTGAGTCCGAGATCGTGAAGGAAGGTGCAGTCGAGGTCCTGTTGAGACCCAATCCTAATTTTGATTTTACGATTGATGGCCTCAGCGTAAGTTTTCAAAACACTTCATCAGATGCAGATAGATATACCTGGTCATTTGGAGATGGTTCAACTTCAAATGAAGTCAATCCGACACATGTGTATGCGGAGGAAGGGCTATATGACGTAAGCCTAAATGCTCAAAATCGATACTGTGGATTGGCACTTTCACAGGCGGTTTTCCTCAAACCTAATGCAAGTTCTGAAATCGAAAACCAGCAAGATTTAATCGCATTCCCCAACCCATTTAGTAATCAATTCACCCTGAAAGACCTAAGCAAGGAAGCCTTCCAGTCTATTGACTATGAGATCTTTGATGAATTAGGTACACGCTTAATAAGAGGAAGTTTTCAAGGTACGACAATGTTAGAACACCCACGATGGCCAGCAGGAATCTACTGGATCAAGTTCACCTTGAATGAAGAAACGCTGTGGAAAAAGCTCAGCAAGCTTCAGTAGTGCACAACCTATTTAATGGCAAGTAGGGTTCGTGCGGGTTGTAGATAGGGTAAGGACATGTCCCACCACGGTTTAATTTGTTCGTTATAGGATAAGCGATCAAAACAAACTTCATGGTAATTATTGTAGCGCCCAGTTGCTGCGGACATTCCCCAGTACACCACATCACTCCCTCGAAAGATGGAATTAACTAAATCGAAGCTGCCGATCATCACTGGTTCTCCATCGATTTCAACGACAAGGCTTTGGTAATCTGGCTTCCAGCGTACTGCAAATTTGTGCCGCTGGCAGTCTTCGAGGTTGGGGATGATGGTCGGAGTGGCTTCCTCGCTGAAGTGCCCTACCCTACCATTCACCAGGAAGGCGAGATGATCCTCAGCTGGGTCGTAGAGGTGATAATTTCGCCAAGTATCGATCTCTATCCCAAGAGAAGGGCTTAGCCCTGCAAAGCCAATACCTTCACCTCTGTACCCTGTCCGATTCGGTCTATTGGCAAACATGAAAACCATCCCATCTGCGCCGTCTCCATCCTGGCAGCCCGCCATGATCGTAAGCTCGATATTAAAGGGAGTCAATAGGCTAATCGGTCTTTTATACCAAATAGACCCGGAAGAATAATCCTCTTCATCTGTCAATCGAAAACACTCATCCCCCAACAGATAGGTATCTCCACTCATCGTGAAGTCTTCAATGGTAGGCCTTTGTGCTGAAAGTAAGATGGGAAATAGGAAAAGGTAAAACGACAAAAGACGGCGAAAGGAAGTGGGCATAAAGTCAGGATTTAGGTACACGCAACTAAGAGATCATATATACAAGATACAAACTTGCTTAGTAAGTTACCAGTGCTCCACTCGGATTCACCGTCTTTTGTCTGATATGCTGCGGTTCAGCAAATACTTGGCTTATTCTTGAACCATTATCTGATGTGCAGTTGCTGTTCGCAAAACCGGATCATAGATTCTTAAGATGTACATACCGTTTTGCAAAGCCCCTGGTATTTCAATTGCATTGCGTCCTTCTTGCAAGTTAGTTCGCAAAATGATCCGACCAGAGAGATCTACCAAGGTCCCTTCCACTGTCTGCGTTGCACTGGGCAATTCGACATTAACCAACCTGTCTCTCACGATGGTAGGAAAGACCTTAATATCCTCCGCTCTGTCTTTTACAGATACCGTTACGATGTTGAAAACTTCAGTCGTTCCATCATAGTCGGTTTGACGAAGTCGATAATAGGTTAATTTATAAGGATTTTTATCTAGATGCTTATACTGTAAGGGAACATCGCTATCTCCAGCCCCTTTCACTGTAGTTAGCTCCTCAAAGTGTACGCCATCTCTCGATTTCTCGATTGTGAAGTAAGCATTGGATTCCTCAGCTAGAGTTTCCCAAGTAAGCAAAGCTCCTTGTTCCGTGGCTTGTCCTTTGAAATAAGACAGACTGATTGGAAGTGGGGTCAAAGCACCGAATCCCGCGGGGCCATTGATCATACCGTTCACATTGAAAAAATTGGTGGTAATCATCGAGGTTGAACCTGCTCCTGCTGTCAAGTCTCCATCAATCCCCATCGCACCACCATCAACAACTAAGTTGAAACGATCTTTGGCAGTTACATCGCCTCCAAACAAGGAAAGGAAGCTTGATTCGAAACTAGAATCATTCCCTACAAAAAAGTCTCCTACTGAGGCAAATGCCCCATTCACATCAAAGTTAACTCTATCCAAGCCATTAAAGCTCCCTACGCCCATTGCACCATTGACAGTAATGTTAGCGTCATTCATGACGTTCATGTTACCTGTAATCGTTAAAACTCCGTTTACAACAACATTCAATCGATCTCCCACCACAAAATCTCCGTTGATGGTCAATATCCCATTAACGATTAGTGTAAAGTCTGTACCTGCGTTAATACCTGTCGTCGTCAGATTACCTAAAAAGAAGCCGAAAGCGTCAACGGTTAAACCATTATTATTTCCCGTAGAAATATCTAGGATGTTGACAAAACCATCTGTTGGACTCACAACCACTGTGGTGGCTCCATTCATGTCAACATCGTCTCCATTGTTCGGGATGTTTCCGCCGGACCAAGTCGCCGCCGTACCCCAATTTCCAGATGCAATAACCGTTCTTGTGACTGAATACAAAGGTGAGAGTGATAATCCCAGAAAAGCGCATAGGATTACCAGCTTAAGCTTAGTTGCGTGTGTTCTCATGGTGTTTAGTTTATTCCTGACCTATACAAAAAAATTGATTCTTAAACAGTAGTTCAATGATATCGATATAGGTTATAAGCGACAGGCGAGAAAAACAGTAGGGAACTATGAACGAGTTGTAATTTTCCCTGATTCATTAAGCCTGTTTTTGGGGAGGGGGAAGTGAAAATACGGGTACGGCTTCCTCTCCTTACACCCAAATTGTATCTTCGCTCCTCATTTATACTCCGAAAGCATGCAAAAAGTTACAGAATCACCTTCGAATCACCGTCACCTCGAAAAAATGAGCACGGCGGAGCTACTTACCAACATCAATAAGGAAGACCAAACCGTTGCAATTACAGTAGCAAAAACCATTCCACAAATCACCCCATTGATAGAAATCATCGCGGAAAAGATGGCAGCTGGAGGGCGTCTATTTTACATTGGGGCAGGTACTAGTGGAAGATTAGGCATCGTAGATGCTTCGGAGTGCCCACCTACCTACGGGGTGCCCCATGATTGGGTTATTGGCCTGATGGCAGGCGGGGATCAAGCCATTCGAAAAGCCGTAGAGTTTGCAGAAGATGATACTGGTTTAGCATGGAGGGATTTATCCGAATATTTAGTAAGTGAACAAGATGTTGTAATCGGTATTGCAGCCTCCGGTACTACTCCATATGTGGTGCATGGTCTCAAGGATTGTAGGGCGAAGGGGATTATCACGGGATGCATTACCTGTAACCCTGGTAGCCCGGTTGCAGAACAGGCAGATTACCCGATAGAAGCCGTGGTCGGCCCTGAATTTGTCACGGGCAGCACCCGCATGAAGGCCGGAACCGCACAAAAGCTCATCCTAAATATGATCAGTACTAGTGTAATGATCAAATTAGGTAGAGTGATTGACAACAAAATGGTCGATATGCAATTGAGTAATAATAAGTTGGTCGATCGGGGTACAAAAATGCTGATGAAGGCGCTCGACCTAGACTACGAAGAAGCCAATCA
>ENA-UENT01000823-UENT01000823.1-marine-metagenome-genome-assembly--contig:-NODE-823-length-11740-cov-10.004954_pt1 | contig 11740 bp, 13 predicted proteins | sample MGYA00237879_ERZ529330 | MGnify/ENA primary metagenome ERZ529330 (study PRJEB26372, sample SAMN05368345) | marine metagenome | biome: cultured habitat; feature: ocean water; material: water; isolation... | reverse complement strand
TAAGTCTTCTGAGCTGGCGGCGACAGGCGTAGTGCAGTACACGGTCAGCACCGGTACGCACAGCGCGACGAAGCGGATGGTCATCGTGGAATAGCGATTGTAAGATGTTTTACTACGAGCATTAGCATGCGGGGCGTAAGGTGCTTTTACGCCCCGCTTTTGCTCCTGACTGATCACGTAACAGTTTATGCTAATTCAAAGCGCCCCGCACCGGTATTTGGTGTGGGGCTTTTTGTTTGCATGGCACGCAGGTATGTTCTGCAGAGCTGGAAGAAGCCTCTACGCCTAAGTATAGGTGGTCCCCGATCCCGATTAAATTATGGGAAGGTGGTGACGTACCCCTCTTTAAAGATTTAACATCCTGCAGCAAAAGCAACATGTGTCTTATTTCGCCAGGATCGCTTGTAGCGCATTCACAGCAGCTTAATTTAAGCCCTTAACCAACTGCTGCCTGGTTTATTTTCATTTTAATTACTTTAGTTGCCACGAAATCTATTGACATCAAAATGGTCTTACAATGGCATCAAAAGGTCATGAATATAGTACTAAAAGCAGATTGCTAAAAGTCCTCCGTGCGGTTCAGGAGCAACCGTACCGATACACAAAACGGGAATTAGCTGACCTTTATGGGGTCTCTGCCGACACCATAAAAAACGATTTTGAAGCGATCCGGAATACCGGCTTTGATCTCGATTATGACTCCAGCTACCGCTACGCTTTCGCGGCAGATAAACCCTTTGAAGACCTCAAAGCCCTGCTGCAACTTAATGAGTCGGAACAGTTGCTATTGCTTAGGGCACTCAATCAGATGGACAGCCCCTCCGAAAAAATTATGCAGCTCCAAAAGCGCCTCTCCAGTATTTTTGGCAACCGTCAGGATTACCCAGGGGCAGCAGACACCCCAGGGGCAGCCGCCACCCCAGGTCCCGAGCACTGGCGGCGTCCCTACCTCACTAAGTTCCAACTGCTGGAACAAGCCCGCGAGCAAAAAGTGCAAGTGGTCCTGCTTTCCTATCGCTCTTCCAATAGTAATGCCATAAGTGATCGAAGAGTGGAACCCTTCTATGCCCGGATCGAAGAAGATACCGTACAGGCCTATGATGTAGACAAGAGCATGTTACGCCACTTTCGTATCTCCAGGATACGCCGCATACGGATGACTGACACGCCGTGGTCTAATGAAGCTGAGCACAAGGTCCTGGCTACAGACCCTTTCCGGATTGTAGATGATCATCAGAAAATGGTGCATTTACGCCTAAAGGTCGGTGCCTACAACGAATTAGTGGAGCGATACCCGCTGACCAAGGCCTTCATTCAGGAAGATGCAGAACAAGATAACCGCTATGACTTCCAGGCTCGTGTCAACCACCAATTTAAAGGCCTAACCAATTTTATACTAGGCTTTCACCATCAGGTCATTGAGGTTGTCGCGCCTGTAGAGCTGAAGCGGCATTTGGAACGGGAGCGGGAGCGGATGCGGTTTTAGATGGCAAGGGACCACTACAACTTTTCCTGACTGAAATTTGGATGCTCAATTTTTGACCTAAGCTAAACTAACACGTGTTGATTTTTCAAGTTTGAGCACGTGCGTAAAAACAGAGATATTATGAATACTAAGTTAACCCTGACGATTGAAAAAGAAGTCATAAAAATTGCAAAAGAGTACGCAAAAGATAAGGGGCAGAGTTTATCGGAGCTTGTTGAGAATTACTTTAAATTCATTACCGCTGAGCGAAGAGCTCCGGTAAAGCCCGATAAACTGTCGCCCAGGGTAAAAAGATTGAGGGGCATTATCAAAGCAGATCAGGAGATAGATTATAAGCAAACCCTCACCGAAGAACTACTTAAAGCGTATGGCAAATAAGATATTTATCGACGCCGATGTTGTGCTTGATTTCTTTACCGATCGGTCGCCCTTTGCAAATCCGGCAAGTGAAATTTTTGAACTCAGTGAGCGAGGAGCCATACAGCTCTATTTATCAGCAGCAAGCATCAACAACATTTATTATATCGTCAGAAAGTTCTTGGGGCACAAAAACACCTTGCAGGTCATAGAAGCGTTAACGGAGATGACTGAAATCGTAGGGACGACAGAAAAAGAAATCCTACAGGCTTTAAAGAATGATTTCAAAGACTTCGAAGACTCTATTCAGTACTCTTGTGCTATAACTATCCCCGGGCTCGAAGCCATTTTGACCAGAAATGTAAAGGATTATGTCCGTTCGGAAATTGCGGTGCTCACTCCGGAGCATTACCTGAAGACTATGGGGGGGCGAAGCGTAAAGCTAGGGGGAAGCTGGGTGAATATTTGTAATAGCCTCGCCATAATTTCACACTGTGCGGTAGACTCGAAGCAGGATATTGAATTGTTGGATTATAGATTGCCACTCGCTTTACATCGTATGTTTTTTGTAGTATACTGCTGAATATTTAAGATGCGACAAGCCATGGAGTACAAAGACAGAATCACGCTGGAAGCAGGGAAGCGAAGCGGGCAACCTTGCATACGAGGACTGCGCATGACAGTAGTCGACGTATTGAGCTACCTCGCTGCAGGCATGAGTAATCAGGAAATACTGGAAGCTTTCCCTTACCTGGAAGAGGAAGACATCTTCGCGGTACTGGCCTATGCTGCTCAGGAATGTGCATAATGTCTGCTGCGTTTAATAGCGCTATACTCGTCTCTATTTGAAACAATGTCGTATATTCACCGTACAATAATGCTACAGTAGCGTTCCTGACGCTCCATCTGTACTTACCGATAGCACATTTCTAAGGAAAAATATTTAGCTGGGGTGACAGCTGCCCCAGGGGTGGTTGTAGCTTTGCCACTGTGTATGATTGATAAAAATGATGGTTTATGAGAATTAAACTTCACCTTACTCCAAATTTGGAAATCGTTCCATTTGCTTACCAGCACCACTTAACAGGTGTTTTTCACCGATGGCTGGGAAAAAACCTGGTTCATGATTCAACTAGTCTGTACTCACTTGGATGGCTTACTCATGGAAGAGCAATTAAGGACACAGGTTTTGTGTTTCCAAAGGGCGCCTCATGGGAGGTTAGTTTCTTCGATGATTCTCTGGCCACTCTGTTCATTAGCCAAGTGAATAAAGACCAGCGTTTTGCTTTTGGGATGCGGGTCCACAAAATAGAGGTTATTCCTACACCATCCTTCAGTCCTACTTATAGGTTTGGGTTCAATAGCCCAATCCTTGTTAGGCAGAACAAAGATAACGGTAAAAATGACCACCTCACTTTTGATCAAGAAGAAGCTGATGAATTATTGACACAGACTTTCCGCCACAAAATGAAACTAGCAGGTCTGAGCAGTGAGCACCTGGAATCATGGATGGGATTCGACCGAAGCTATGTCAAAGCAAAAACTAAGGTGGTCACCATCAAAGACATTCATCTGAAAGCCAACCAATGCCCTGTAATTGTAATGGGAACTCCTGAGGCAGTCCGATTTGCATGGGAGGTAGGTGCAGGGCATTTGACCGGATCTTGTTTTGGACAATTAAAGACAGCATAATGAGTACGTATTTCCAATCATTTGACGATGCTTTAGCATCTAAGGGTTTCGACGAGCGTAGCCCGGGGCAAAGAAGAGTCTTTGATGCTTTCAGGGCGGGTAAGCATATCATCCTCAAGGCTCCCACCGGATGGGGCAAAACTTTTGCAGTTACTTCTGCTTTGAAGGACGGGCACGCTATTTATTCGCTTCCATTACGAGTTCTAGTCGACTCGTTGGCAAATGATGTACAGGAGGGGGCGTTTCCAAAAAAGGTTGCGGTTCAGCATGGTGCCAGAAAGGAGCATACATTCCTCGATAAAGGTGGAAGCCAGCACGAGCCAATTGACTTGATCTTTACTACCTTGGATCAATCTTTGAGTGCGTTTTTAGGCATCCCCATTGGAGTTAGTTATAGGCAGGGAAATATCCTGCCTGCTGTGGTGGATGCTAGCCATCTGATCTTCGATGAGTTTCATTTATTCGAGCCTCAAAGAAGTATGAGCACGGCACTATATGCGATCAAGCAAAGCCAGCAGAGTTGCATTATCCTTACTGCTACCCTGAGTTCCACTATGCTTAAATTCTTGGAGCAAGAATTATCCGACACTCCGGTTGGCAGAGCAAATGGGGTAGAAGTAGTCATCGGGGAAAGGCCATTTGTGAATGAAAAGATACTACAAAAAGGTAATGGCCTGGATAATGCTGAAGAGATAAAACTGGGCAATAAAACGATTATTATAAGAAACCGGATAGATTGGGCAAAGAAGACCGCTCAAAGCCTTAGAGCACAGGATGAAGATTTGGAGGTTTATCTCTTGCATTCTGAATTGCTGCCGAAAGACCGCAAAAAAGTTGAAGACCTGGCAAAAAAGGTGTTTGGTAAAAATGCAGGACCTGATACAAAAAAGCATGTACTGATTGCCACACAGGTAGTTGAGGCGGGGATTGATATCTCCTGCGATGTCATGCATACCGATTTATGCCCCCCATCTTCCCTGATACAAAGAATAGGTCGGAGCGCGAGATATGCAGGAGAGTCATCTACAGTATTTTGGCATGATGTTGAAGAAAGTGACTACGCACCTTATTCTTATGCTAAATCGGATATGAATGAGTTAAAAAAACTCCTTTCAACCAATGATGGGGAAATGCTTGACAACTCGTTGGAAAATGAGATCATAGAGATATCCAAAGAAAGTGATAAGGCCTTTATCGAGTTCTTCAAATCCAGAAACCCCATCGAAGAAACACTTGAACTGAGGACATTACGAGATTATGAGCAATACCGAGACCGCATTCGTGATATCAACTCAATAAATGTAGCGATCGGGACTAACCCCAATTTAAACTACCAATATCTCAGCGTCGCAAAGAGTAAATTCTATGGCAAGAGATTTGATAACATACCAACGACCTTTTATCGCTTCAACTCTGAAAGTAAAATGAATGAGGCCGTTTCTGCAGAAAATGATAAAAGGTTTGTTCAGATTGCCGATATGGTGCTCTTAAATCCTGAGCATATCGGATACTCACCAGAGATTGGACTAGACGAATCCATTGATGGAGGAGAGGAGTATTTCTTAGATCATACTCAGAAGCAAGCTTATGACTATAGCTACGTCCTTGAACCATACGAGGCTCACTTACTGTTGCTTCACCAAGAAAAATCGAAAGTACGCTGGATGATAGAGCAGTTGGCAAAGACCGAACCTTTAGGGGGAACGGGCTCTGCATCTACGGAACAATCGCGAGAACTTGCCGAAGGGCTGGTAGACTTTGTAATTTGGTCCCATGACATTGGAAAGCTATCAACAGAATGGCAGGCAGCGCACAATGTGCTCGATACAAAAGGTATTGACCCTTCGGAAAAACCACTCACTTACTACACTGATAAACTAAACCTAGACCTGCTAAACCGCCCCTACCCGATTGCTCATTCAGAGTCGGGAGGTATATATGCGAGGATAGAAGGCGCACAGCTACCAAGCCATGCCTGGATAAGTGCCTGGTCGGTCAGGGATATGTTATGGGAAATGCTACAAGGAGCCGAGCATTTGTTTTATCCTGTGCTTTGGTCCATTTCAGAACATCATGGTTATTTGAGAAGCTTCAGTGGCGATCTAAGTACAAGGCGTTTTGAAGCCTATGATTTAGGTTTTCTCGATTATCTAGACCAAATGAGCAGCCGTGGTCCATGGGCAAAATACGGTTGGAACAGTACCTATTTGACGACTTCCACAAATATTGAGAACGCCAAAAGGGCTCACCTCTGGTTTGACAGCCATCCGCTTCAAAAAGAACATGCCGTATCACTTTACTATGCATTGAGTTATATCCTGAGGAGATGTGATCAGCTGGCGACAGCATATGTCTCGAAGTCCGAGCTAAAAAAAAGCCCTGAACCTTCTCAAAACCCAAACAGCTCTATCCTATGATGTACAGAATTCGATATATAGCAACTACGCCTTTTAGTTTTCGAAAGGAGCAGGCAACCACTAAATTCTCAGCTACCTACCCCTGCCCAACACCTTATGCTGCGAAAGTTGCACTTACTGTTGGAGCAATCAGGGCAGGTGTGTCACCCAATGATTTCGTAAAGAAATTGAGCAAGACTCAAGTTCAACCACACCCGTGGGGAGAAGGCGTAATCAATACTCATATGGTAAAACACTACGAAGTGCCCCGCTCGGATGGCGGAGGTGGGCATCTTCCTAAAGGCTATTTCAGCCCTACTGTCGTGTTCCGGGAGTTCCTCTATTTTGATGGCGGTGTGGACTTGTATGTACAAGAAGATGCTTTTGATTGGCTCAAGCCTGCTCTTCCTGGTGTTAACTGCTTTGGAAAGCAGGGCAGCTTTTTTAGCCTGCTTAGCGTGGATGAGTCGGACATGCCAAGCGGGGGAATCGCATTCCAGGGCAGTGACTTCAGGAAAAATGCGACCTGGGCTAAAGTGTCCAATTTCAGTGGACAAACGAGCAAGCCACGGGAGGACGCTTCATTCAAAGTAACTATGCGAATTGCCGGTGGAGGTCAAAATTTTGTACACCTGAAATTTGGTGCCTGATGAAAATATTTACAGTTCCTAAAAAAGAAGCCGAAACGGATCTTCATACAGAAGAATTACCAGTACTGGACAATGGGTATTTTGATGTGCTTGTGGCCATAGGTTATGCTGCTTTAGCAGATGCATACTACGAAGGGCCATCTCCATTGATCAGCCTTTCTCCGATGGGTTTTAAAGTCACCCATGCCCTAGAGCAAAGAGAAAAGCCAAACCTGAGTTGGCTAAAGTATTCGCTGGCGGCAAGCTGGAAAAAAGAACAAGAAATTGCAGAGGGTAACTATGTGAAGAAGGATAAAGTATGGGACGGAGAAGAGATGATTCAGCATCAAGGTGCAGTTGTAGATACGAGCGAAGAGTCAAAAATCACTTTGGAGCTAAATCGAAAAACCGTCTTAGTAACTGCTCCATTGAGGGAGTTGTACGGAGTTCTAAATAAGCTGGGTAGCCCAAAATGGTTTAATGCCTGTATTCACACCTGCAGGGAAAAGGGACTAGAATTACTACAAAACGAGTTTAATGAAAAAATATCATTCAACTCTATAGTTCTGCCGCAGACATCAAAGGGGGCAATGAGTAGCAGCAGTTTTTCAATTGCAAATGGTAGTGTTCCAGCGAAGCTAAGCAAGGAATGGGGTAGAGAAATCTGTTTAGCAGTAGCAGGGCTTCTTACCAGCGCTCGCGGCAGTATTCAAAGTGGGTTTGCATTGCCTGTACCCAAGGAGATTTCCTTTTCTCTTCTAAGTCACTTAGTCAATCGGAACCGTAAACGACGGGTACCTAATGACTTTTTCTTCGCGTACAATAATTACTTGTACTATCTAAGGCTACTGATTGCTTACGGGGACAAACATGATATGCTAAGTGCGGTCTGCGGAGCCAAATTTATTGAATTAGGCACACAGTCTTCTCCGGCCGGGGTATGGAGTTTACAAGTTCCTGACTACTCCTATTCATTATCCAGCATCGATGACTTAAACTCATTATTGGGCTATTGGAGACAATCCGCTAAACCTAGACCTACGTCGGAGCCAAATATTGACCGATTAGCGGTTGATCGGTTAATGCGCGGCTTTGAGAAAGCAGATATAAAGGCATTCGTTGAAGGCTACCTGAGCTACATAGACACTGTCGGGTTCAAAGCCGGCTATTTGCCACTATTACGTCAACAACAATTCTACGAAATCATGAATAGCAGCAGCAAAAAGTACCAAGCGTTAGTCGAGGAGCTAACCGGTCCATTGATTCAGCCGATAATTAAGCTTATTCGGCAAGATACTTACAGTAAGGTATTCAAGCCTGAAGGACAAAAGTCAGATCAACCTGACTACCAGATGATCAGAAAACTTCGGGAAGTGCAGAATAGCGAAGACTTGGTTACTGCTATTTGCGAAATTTCAATTAAACGCAGCATTGACAAGTTTGCTTCCCAGAATTCATCGTCAAACGACAGAGAAAAACAGAACATGCCAACTCAGGAAGGAATAGCTAAAATAATCGAGCTTAGTGAAGATGAGCGGTATACGCCTAAGCTTATTGCCCAGCTTATTCTTGCCTTGGCGCTTTCAAAAGCAACTTATACCAACGAGTAAAACTCTTGTAATAACTTCAAAACCATTAAAATATGTCAATGATACAAAATATCAGCTTGGTAGGACGCCTAACTCTTAATCTTGCCAGCTTAAACAACGAAGGCTCAGAAGGCAACGCTACTCAGCCTCGATCCGCTACTGTTGTCCAAGACGGGCAATTGTATTCTGTTCCTGTGATAAGCGGTGATATGCTGAAGCACTGGCACGCTGATCACTTAGTGAAAATTGCGCAAGACAGGGGATTACCACTCAGTACTAACTCCAACCGGAGAAACCCCGACCCAAACCGGATAAAAAGTGAGTTGAGTAATCCGGAATGGGTGAAAGCCAATATCCCCGAAGCGGAAGGGCTAAGTGGTAAAATCAAAGGAGAGGATAGGCAGCCAATAGAGACAGCGTTGTACAGAGAGGTAGCTAAAGCTTGTGTAGTAACGGATGCTCATGGACTTCTGATTACAGAGATTAATACCGGTGAGTTTGATGCAAGTGTCGCAGTGGCGCGAACAAGCCGAATTCAGGTCGGGTTTATGGTAGGTGTACCTTCAAAGAGTGTCACTAAGCACTATTTTCATACTAAGTTTGTTAGCACGAGAACAGGCAAACAAGCTCGTGAGGGCGGTGCCAATGAAGGTCAAAATATATTTACCCGTCCGGCTACAAGTGCTGAGTATGCAGTCGTAGTGAACATAGATTTGGCTGGACTGGGCTTTGATGACGCGAAGAATGATTACGTTATACCCGAGGAGGATAGAAAGAAAAGAAAGAAGGCAATACTTGACGCATTAAGCTACACATTACTGAGTCAGCCTGGTGCAAATTCAAGCCAGCAATTCCCCCATATCATGGATTTTCAAGGAGCAATCGTTACATCAGCTAACCGTATGCCCGCTCCAACTATTAGTCCTATTAAAGAGGGATACCTCGACACATTGAAAGGACTGATTGAGACTGCTAATGAAATGACTGATAGCGAAACAATGAGCCTTAAGGAAATTAATGGGATAGAAGAGGCTGTAAAATATTTGACAGCTATTGGAAAACAATAACCCTCACCCAAACACCGCCCCCAGCTCCACCTCAAAGCCCGGGAACAGCCCCACCGGCACCTTATCGCCAACGGTGTACGGGGTGGAGCGCGGCAAGGCATACTGTCCGTCGGCGTCCAGCCGGTAAGGGAGCACTGTACCTTCGGCTGGGTGTACTACCCAGTACTCTTGTACACCGGCGTGGCGGTAGAGCTCAAACTTTTCGTTGAGGTCTTTGTGGGCGGTGCTTTGGGAGAGGATTTCAATGATCCAGTCGGGTGCGCCATTGCAACCACGGTCATCAAGCTTACTAATGTCGCAGATGACACAAAGATCCGGCTGCACAACAGTTCCAGTTTTATCTTGCTGCTGTTCTGCTTCAGGAAGTGGAAGGCGAACATCAAAAGGGGCACTGAACAGCTTGCATTTTTTACCTATCAAATAGCTGCCAATGGCTACGTGTAGGTTACTGGAAGCCGATTGATGAGAAGTACCCGGAGCAGGTGCCATACGCACGACCTTTCCGCGAATGAGTTCCACCATTTCGTCGAGCTGCCAGGTGAGGTAATCGGCGTAAGTATATTTTTTTGAAAGATCTAGCTGATCGATGCTGGTAATCATGCCAATGCTTTTGACTAAAATACAGAGAAATGACCAATAGTTCAACTCTTGTGACCGGTACTCAGATTGCCTATTACCACCTTTGCCACCGTAAGCTTTGGCTATTTGCCCACAATATCAAGATGGAACAGCACAGCGAGCTGGTGGCCGAAGGTAAATTCATCGATGAGCACAGCTACCTCAAACGCGCAGAGCGATGGCAGGAGCTAAGCATTGAAGGCATCAAAATCGACCACTTTGACGCACAGCGGGGAATTGTGCGGGAGGTCAAGAAAAGCCGGAAAAAGGAAAACGCCCACCGGGCACAGTTGCTTTACTACCTCTATGTACTGGAGCGGAATGAAATTCCCATTTCGCACGGTTTGCTGGAATACCCCAAGCTCCGCCAAACCGAAGAATTATGGCTAACAGAGGAAGACCGAAAGGTTATCCCTCATTGGGAAGCGGAAGTGGTGCGGATCACTCAGCTGGAAAGCTGTCCGGGGCTGGTCAAGAAGCCCATCTGTAAAAACTGCTCCTATTACGAATTTTGCTACGCCGAATAAGACGCTATGAAAAAACCCTACTACCTCTTTAACCCCGGTCGTATGAGCCGCCGCGACAATACCCTGAAGTTCACTGCCGTGGATGAGCTGGGCAACGAGCAAAAAAACCGCTATTTGCCCATTGCAGGCATAGAAGCCCTCTACATCTTCGGCAGCATAGATACCAATAGTGCGCTTTTCAATTTCCTGGGGAAACAGCAGGTACCCGTGCACTTCTTCGATTACTACGAGCACTATACCGGTTCTTTTCAGCCTAAGGAATACCTGCTGGCCGGCAAAATGCAGGTAGAGCAGACCCGTGCCTACCTGAGTAGCAAACGCCGGATGCATATTGCGCAACGCCTGGTGAGCGGAGCGAGCTTTAACATGCTAAAAAATTTGCGGTACTACAATGCCCGTGGCCGCGCTTTGGAAGACCTGATACAGCAAATCGAGAAGCTACGGCAGCTTATTCCGGAGGCAGAAGATGTACCTTCATTGATGGGCATAGAGGGTAACTGCCGGCAGACCTACTATCAGGCCTTTGAACACATCATCACCCATTTTGAGATGAACGGCCGGCGCAAACAACCCCCATCCAATGAAGTGAATGCAGCCATTTCTTTCGGCAATATGATGTGTTACGCCCTGGCGCTCGACATGATTTACCATACGCAGCTCAACCCCACCATCAGCTTTCTGCACGAGCCAGGCACAAGGCGCTTCAGTTTGGCATTGGATATTGCCGAGATATTCAAACCCATATTAGTGGACCGTACGATTTTCCGGCTGTTCAATCAGCGGGAGCTGCAGGAAAAGCACTTCGAGCAGCAAGCCAATGGCTGTTTTCTGAAAGACAAAGGCCGCAAGGTTTTCATCATGGCTTTTGAAGAGCGGCTGAAGCAGACCATACAACACCGGAGTTTGGGCAGGAAAGTCAGCTACAAACGCCTGATGCTATTGGAATGCCATAAACTAGCCAAATATATTTTACGGATGGAAGAGGCGTACCAACCCTTCAAAATCTGGTGGTAATGTATGTAATCCTGGTCTACGATGTTCATCAAAAGCGGGTCGGCAAAATGCTGAAGCTGTGCCGACGCTACCTCAACTGGATTCAGAACTCCGTCTTTGAAGGCGCCATCAGCGAGCTCAAGCTCAAGGAGTTAATCTTCGAAGCCCGGCAGATTATGGATGAATCTTACGACAGTATCATTATCTTTAGCAGTAGGAACGAGCGGTGGCTGGACAAGCAGGTGATTGGGCTGGAGAAAAATGAGATCGACCAGTTTTTGTAGCGCGCGTTGACCTATTGCCTGCAGATGCGTATGGTATGAAACAGATGCCCGTTGAAACACTCAAAATACCAGCGATTCTCGGTTTAAAATAAAATTTGGTTA
>ENA-UENT01000822-UENT01000822.1-marine-metagenome-genome-assembly--contig:-NODE-822-length-11751-cov-3.199522_pt1 | contig 11751 bp, 8 predicted proteins | sample MGYA00237879_ERZ529330 | MGnify/ENA primary metagenome ERZ529330 (study PRJEB26372, sample SAMN05368345) | marine metagenome | biome: cultured habitat; feature: ocean water; material: water; isolation... | reverse complement strand
TTGATGGGGCTACTTCTTTAGTGTGCAGTCGGAATGGAGTGCTGTATTTTGGTTTTAGAAGGCTGCATTCCTTCGATCTTACTACTAGAGAATTCACGACATACGGAGCATTCCCAAGTCTTCGTCGATTATTAGGGGACTTAATCTTCATTGATGATGTCTTGTATGGGTCATTAGGAGATATTGTTTTCGATAAAGGTTACATTTATGAGTTACAGCCGGATCAATTAATGCAAAGCCCATTAAGGTTGATATTCCCAACGGCAAAAGGAGTTAATGGGCTGGCCTTGTGGATGGAAAATGACTGCTCGATCAATAGAATGATTGGAAGTCAAGGTAAGTTGGTCTCTGAGTTAACAGAGATGTATGTCATAGATTTAGAGGCTGGAATGATTGATAGCCTTTGCCAGGTCACCCTTCCCCACGGCGAAGTAATTTACGGCCTCACGAGTTCCGACGAATTCCGTCAAAATTGCCGTTTACAATTAGATTTGGATGCTAACAATGACAGTGGGCGTCTACTTGATCATTTCTTTGTCGACTCTTTTTGTGTAGTGGATTTTCCTATCGCAGATCAAGATCTGCAAATTACCACTAGTTACGAGCGAATTGACTCGATACGGATAAGTGTGCAGCAGGGAGTAAGGGCAGCAGGAGAAGAAATCGTGTTTGCAGAAGCTACTGTGGGATTAGAAATGCAGGGCATTGGTACAGATCACTTACTGGTGATCAATCAAGGCGATCTATCGATTGAGGAGCTTGAGGATTTTTTACGAGAGGTACGTTTTCAAATACAGTCTGCCAACCCGGAAAGCGGAGAACGAGTTGTTCACACGACCTTATATGCAGCTGGAACAGCCAGCGATGTAGCTAAGAGTTTTATTCAGGTAACCATAGGACAACCGCCGAGTGCCGGTCAAGATGCCTACGTCGAGGTTTGTCATGGCCCTTTTCGCGTAGACTTATTCGAGCGGATTGGCGGAGCCCCGAGAGCAGGTGGCCGATGGGATCCACCCTTACAAGGGGGAGATCGCTTTTATGCTTTAGAAGATACCAGTGGAGTTTATAACTATATAGTGCAAGAAGGAGGATGCGGAGCAGATACTGCTGCTGTGGAGGTTTTTATACATCCCCAACCCCCCATCGGCTTGGGAGCAGATGGGGAGCTGGTATCATTGGTAGAAAAATGTCCTGAGGATACCTTGTTTTGGGATATTAGCATTCCAAATGGTTTTGCTTATTGGTGGCGAGACGGCCAAGAGGGACCAATTGCTACGATCACGGAACCAGGGGTATATGCCGGAGAAGTCGTTGATTCCATCACCAGTTGTTTTTGGTATGCAAAGACGGTGGTGGAAAATTATGAACCAATGGTAGAGACAGAGGTGGTGAACTTATGTCAGGGCCAAAGTTGGTCTTGGGAAGGTGGAATGATTTATCAGGACACGATTCTTTGTCAGCCGATGGAAGATGTAAATGGCTGCGCTGGTTTACGTTGTTTCGATCTCCGTTTTGCACCACCTGAGCAGCAGTGGGAGACGCTTTATTTTTGCCAAGGTGAACAGCCCATAGTAGAAGGGGTGTCGATCTCGCGAGATACTAATTTTTGTTTGTCTCCTAATGGTAGTGGATGTGGTGTGCAGCGATGTTATATTGCTTTGTTCACGCCTCCTGTGCAAGCTTATCATCGGGTGGAAATTTGTGAAGGAGAAAGTCTGGTTTTTGGAGATGAAATCATAGAGAATCCCGGGATTTACAATCAAATGCTGCCAGCAGTGGACGGCTGTGATAGTCTAGCTATTTTGGAACTCATAGTACACCCAACCTACGAAACGGTCATTGACACGATTATACCGGAGGGGACTAGTCTTCGTATAGGGGAGATGTCTTTTGCTACGAAAGGGAGTTATTCCATCTCGCTTCCTAGCGTGGCAGGTTGTGATAGTTTAATTCAGTTAACGCTGGATGTGCAGAGTACCCAATACTATGCACCGGGAATGGTCCAGGCCAAAGGCACTGGATGGGGACGAGTGTTCACTATATACACCAAGAATGACTTGCCGGCTACCATCCGGAAGTTAGAGATTTACAATACCTGGGGGCAACGTGTTTTTCAATTACAAGACAGCCCAGTAGGAGATGAGAGCCTGGCATGGAAGGCCTTATATGAAAGCGGGTCTCCGCAGGCAGCCGCAGTTTATTTCTATCATGCGGAGATGGAGGATGTCACAGGGCGAAAGGAATTGGTTCGAGGCAAGTTTGTGGTCATGTATTAGGTCGCCAAGGGCCTAAAGGAAAGCCCCAACTCCCGCTTAGCCTTTTCGTTACTCACAATCTTAAACTTATACGCATCCTCTTGGGCAAACTCGGGTGGAGGAAGTTGAAGTGCTTTGGCTTTGGCGGTATAGTAGGCGGCTCGGGAAGGATGATCATCCGCGCAGATGTTAAAGGTTTCATTCCATTTCTCCTTTTGAATCACTTGGACGATGGCTTCAATGGCTTCCTCCAGGTGGACCAAGTTGATCGGCGCCTCGCCATTCTTCACCTTCTTCTTACCCGCCAAGAATCGAGCCGGATGGCGATGAGGTCCGTATAGTCCTGCCATGCGTACAATGGTGCTGGCTAGTGCTTGAGATTGTAGCCATGCTTCCGCTTGCACCAAGGCCCGACCAGAAGCTGTTTCAGGCCGGGGTGGCGTAGCTTCCGTGACGGTACCATTGTAGTTACCATAGACGCTACTGGAACTGACAAATACCACTTGCTGAATACCTCCCTTGATAGCTTCTTTAATAACCAGCTGCACTTGAGCAGGATGTTCTTGCTCCACGCGAGGATTTCGTCGACCGGGAGGAATGTTCAGAATCAATATATCTGCTGAAAAAAAATCATCAATGGCTCCTTCAAACTCAGTCCCAACTTTGAACACATAAGGTTGAATTCCGACTGCTGAGAGCTGGTTTCGTTTTTCAGGAGAAGTAGTGGAGCCTTTTACCACAAAACCTAGATCTACCAGACGCGCTCCCAATGGCAAACCTAGCCAACCACATCCTAGAACAGCTATTCTTTTACTCATATGGGCAAAGGTAAGTTTTTAGCAGATGCTTGGAAAGGCCGTACGCTGGTCTCTACGGATTATTCTTGATCACTTTGGACAACTAGGTCAAAATGATCGAGGTACCTCCACCTTAGAATGATTCGTTCGTTAGTTCCATGTTCAAAAATGCTCCCGCAAAATTACCGCTAGCCACAGCTTGTGCTACGGAGCGGAAAGGCGTGCTGTTGTCCCCGCAGGCCAAGACTCCATCTACCGTTGTTTTTTGCCATTCATCCACTTCTAGATAACCGGCTTCCGTTAAGGCACAGCCCAGAGACACTGGGATGTCAGAATGCTGTCGAAAGGGGATACTGGCATAAACGGCATCAAAAGCCAGTTGACTGCCATCTTGTAGGATTACTTCCCGAAGCATACCCTGTTCGTGTTTTAAGCTGTCTATAGAACTTTCGAAAATCTGTATGTTGTGCTGTGCCAGCTTTTGCTTTTGCTCAGGGGTGAAGTCAGCCTCCCCTGCTGTCAGCAAGCTGAGATCATCGGTCAAATTATTAACCAGAGAAGCCAGGTGAAAGGCACGCTCACCATTGGCTAGGATCGCCGTCTTTTTTCCATGATATTCATAGCCGTGGCAGTAGGGGCAATGTATTACAGAAATGCCCCAGCATTCCGAGAAACCAGGAATATCCGGCATTAGATCCGATATGCCCGTAGCAAAAATGAGTTTCTTAGCAGTAAAAGAATCTCCTGTTTCGGTTTGAATGGAAAAGCCGTCCTCAGTTTGCTGTCCAGCTGTCGCAAATCCGTCGTAGAACTGGATAGATGGATATTGAGCCACCTGCTCTCGAGCGACTTGGCTGATTTCACTCGGTGTTTTTCCGTCCTGCGTCAGGAAATTATGAGAATGTGGGGTTTGGCGATTGCAGGGTTTGTTGGCATCAATGATCAATGTGTTTCTTAAGGATCTCCCTAGGGCCATTGCTGCGGATAGTCCGGCATAGCTACCTCCGACAATAATTACTTCAAAATCTGTTTTATCTGACATCGGGTTCAATTTTGTGATGGAATCGAAGGGTAAAGGTAAGCGGTTAAAACCTTAAATGCAACATTGTTGCATTTAAGGTTTTCCAACATACTTCCGAATTTTCCAAACAGACCAGCCCTGTAAAACTTCGGGAGTATGTTGAGCCCGATCAAAGATTCTTCGCCATAATCACCCCATGCATTGCGGTGGTGCATATCTCGTACAAAAATGCACGAAAATCCTTCCGTATATCTGGCTATGCATATGTTGTCACGCAGTGATAGCCAGTTGGTTGGACTAGTCTTGAATAAGGAATCTTGCTACAAAATTACCCCGCTAGGGGTTAAATATACCTAGCCATGAATACCGGTAAATCCGCGCCTATGGGTACGGGTTATAACCCAAGTCCTGAAGTATGTGGAGCCCGATCAATAATCCTTCGCCATGGCCTCGGCCATAGGATGGACAAAAAGCCGCCTCACCTTCTTGGGCTTATCCAAGATTTTGTAGAAGGAATCTAGGTACCTGACCATGCGTTTTCTATCTCTTTCAGGTAGTAGATCAAAATCCTGAATGGTTTGGGTGAGGGTCTGGCGCTTTTCTTTGAAGAGCTCCAAGACGGGAATCAGATCTTCCATGGGTTTTAAATGGCCTAAGAAGTAACGCTGTTTCACGGAAGTGAAGCCAAAAGCAATGTTGGTGGTGGCATAGGAGGCATCGACCATGCCCGAGAAGTCGAAATCGTAAGGAATGGGGATCATCTCCCCACTTTGCAAAGAAATGATCTCCGAGTTTTTGCAGGTGGGGAGAATCCAGTCGGTGTTTCCAATAAGGAACTGGAAAACCTGAAAGATGGTGTAGTGATGTTGGTTGAGATGATTGGGGCGCATGCACTTCAAGTCACTCATTACGGCATTGACGCGATGAATGAGTTCTTCTCGATCTTCGATTAAAAAGCCGGTGAATTGTCTATTGGAGCGACCGGAGAGGGAATCTTTTAAACTGAAGTCGACCAGTTGTACTCGAAGACTATTGTCAGTCAATTTGTTATATAGTTTATAGATGAGATACTCCTTTAGTACATAAGTTTGGTACTCTTCGTTCGATTCGCAGGGATATACGAGTTTAAACTCGTTCAGCTTTTTGAAGTTCCGTTTTTTCAAAGACTTATTGGAGTACTTGATTTTGATGGGTGGATTTTCGCAGTGTCGACTGCGATATTTTCCCCGGATCTTCACTTTTACTTCTTCAGTAATCTCTTCTCCATTGGCAAAAGAAAGTTTGGCTTCTCCCCAGTGATAACTTTGCCGGAGCCAATCGGCATATAGGGTGTCGATATTGGTAAGGATTTGCAGAGAGATTTTCTCTTCCGCTTGCATTCTGTCTAATAAACTGATTTGGGCTTCCGAATGTTCTTCCTGTGATTGTAGGTTAAAGGGAAGATAGAGTAAGGATAGACAAAAGACTATCCCTAAGGAGATTCTGCGAATTGGTGTCATGACGAGGTTTTGTCAGTTAGTATTATACCAATTATAACAGGTCACGACATTTTTAGCTATGAATTTATCCCCAATCATCATAGAAATGTCAGTAGAAGACAATTATCTCTGTTGTATCGAACTAAATCTTCCCTAAAAGACTTAGAATAGTATGAAGCAACAAGAAGTATATCAACCGATTAGTTGTAACTTCTACGATCATCTAGAGGCTACAGCTACCATGCGTAAGCGCGTCATTATCCATTATCTGGATACCAGTGGTAAAGAAACCTCAACCTTGGCTAAAATCAAGGACCTTTTCGTCAAGGAAAAGGTGGAGTACATGGTGCTAGACAATGGATTAACCATCAGATTGGACCACATTCTTGATGTGGATGGTCAGCAGCTGGCCGCTTATTGCTAAGTCTTATTTTTGGTATTCGTAACAACCGATATCCGGTGTAGCGTCCCGCATCGTATTGGCGAGATCTGTCGTGATACCAGGCAGTGCAGGAGCTTGATCTATAGCAATGGACAAAGAATCTAGGTGATAATCATCGCCATTAGGGTCTACGAATAATATGTCCGTACGCTCTCCATTTTCACAAGGTGAGCACTGATCTACAAAAAAGTTGGAATAGGCACCCTCATCTGCCTCTAACAGATCGTCTACTCTGACGATGCAATCCTCGAATTTAACATTGAATTGGTCGGGTTCCTGACCATCAAATCCATCATCGAGTGTGATCTCATCTCTCTGTGAACCAAAGAAAATGGAATTGCGGAAAGTGGCATTCAGTCGAAAGGCTGCATTGCTCTGACAAGTGGCGTCATAGCAAAAGAAATTGGTGGCAGCGAGTGCCGAGGCATCGATGCCGTAGCTGGCCACCGTGCAATGATCCATCGTATAATCTCCACCTAGAATAAACTGGACGGCGTTTGCGCCATTATTGTAGACGAGGGTATTGGTCGCTTTAATCGTACTGCGATAGCCGACAATTCCGCTGCTGGAGGTATTGTAGATTTGTACTTTGTCCAGCGTAGCGTCACCCGTAGAATCTACATATATCCCGAATATTGAGTTACGAATGGTCGCATTTTCGATCTTACTCCCTTTACTTCCGCGCCCGATAATAATGCCGTACCATTGCCCCGCTTGATCCAAAAATGACTCCTCCAAACGATCTCCTTGTATGATGACCGGTTCCTCCGGGGTACCCTTTACATGTAATTGCCCTTCACTCAAAACATAGAGAAATCCATCATTAAAGACACCGAATTGATCATTTTGCGCGATCCCTCCATGGACATGTACCCGCGTGCCCGCCTCAATCTCCAGTCGGCAACTATCGATGAATACCTCCCCAAAAATGACATAGGGTTTGTCATCATCCCAAACGATGGATTCATCACAGGTTAAAACCACGGGTACGCCTTTATTGAATCTACTGGGAAAGTAATTGGCGTTTTGCCCCCAGGCCTCCAAATGCACCCGTTGGGCATTATCGCCAGATTGGATAATAACTTTTTCCTCAATGATAAAAGGGCTGATAGATTCAGGATCATCGGGATCAATAGTCACTTCCACAAAAACGTATACACTGTCGTTTCCCCAGATTACGGTATCGTCGATTTCATCCCCGGGGTTTCCATCCACATTCATCCGAAAGAAGGAATTGCTCCCATTCTCCAAGAAGATCTTACCCACACTCACGGCCTGGTCACTGGGGTTGATGATTTTGAAGTAACGCGTGGCCGAACCGCGTTCCGTAAAGACGGTGTCAAACCGTAGGGTATCCAGCGAAAACTCCAGATCTACGCTTCCATCGGTAATAAATGTTTCTTCCTGTTCACAAGCGGTAAATAGGGCTAAAACGGCTATAACGATTAGTAACAAGTAATCTTTCTTCATCCTGTTCTTTTTCAGAGCTGTAAAAGTAGAACGAAATATTGGATGGGCTAGTCTAAGGGTCACTTTTTTTTGGAGTCTTGGTCGCCCCAGCGTCAGGGAGTGGATTGACCGGGATTTCCTGCAAGATAAGCTCATCAATTTATACGGGATGTACCCTATTGCGATACCCATCAGAGGGAATGTCCGGTTTTCCGTCGGTTAGTTACTGCCAAATGTTCTGATGCGGACAACCAAGTTCCTGGGAATTCTAGTAACTTTGCCAGCGAAAGTGGAAGTCTTGTCTGCAATCGAGAATCAGTGAGTTAGGAAGCTTAGATTCTACCTATCTTCAAGGATTCCAAATTACTAAGAAAAGGTAGCTGGGGTTTTGCAGGTATAGACGGATACTATCTATTGCTCCTTCGACAAAATGCCCAGTGGATTGACGTGAACTAAATATTTGAAGCATTTTGGATAAACCAATCATAGACGTAATTATTCCTGCCTATAACGAAGAAGAATCCATTGGCCTGGTTGTAGCAGATATTCCAAAAGAGTGGGTACGAGAGGTGATCGTGTGCAATAATGCCAGTACGGATGAGACCAAGGCGGTGGCTGAAGCGGGCGGGGCAACTGTGCTGGATCAACCCCAGAAAGGATATGGAAGTGCTTGTCTGAAAGGTATAGAATACGTCAGATCAAAACCGCAAACCGAGCAACCTGATATAATCGTATTTCTGGATGGGGATTATTCGGATCATCCAGAAGAGCTTCCAGGTTTGGTACAACCAATTATTGAAAATGATGTTGATTTAGTGATTGGTTCGAGGGCTTTGGGAAATATGGAATCCGGCGCCATGATGCCTCAGCAGGTCTTTGGCAATTGGCTGGCGACTAGTTTGATACGACTATTTTATCGGTATGAATTTACCGACTTAGGTCCGTTTCGGGCCATAAAGTGGAAGCAGCTGCTGGCTATCAAGATGGAGGACCCGGATTTTGGCTGGACCGTCGAAATGCAAGTAAAGGCGGCTAAGTTCAAATTGAAATGTACAGAAGTGCCCGTGACCTATAGGAGGAGAGTGGGAGTGTCAAAAGTCTCGGGTACGATTCGAGGAACGATACTGGCGGGGCACAAGATTTTATGGACAATCTTCAAGTTGTTATAAAGGTGAATTCAGGAGTTGGTTACTGCCCTAACTCCAACTAAAATTAAGTTTGAAATGTCGATTTTGGCCTACACTGTTTTAGGACTTTACTGCTTCACACTCCTGTATGTGACCGTATACTGTGTGATGCAGATTAAGTTGCTATATCATTATCGAAGAGGGTTAGCGAATGCGATGCCACCAACTCCCGCGCAGCCTGCCCGTAAAATGGCTATGGTAGAAGAAGGAGCTTCGGCCTGGCAAGAGGAGCAACATCTAGATACCTTATCAGGGTCGAACGAGTCGGAAGAGCTCCCTTTCGTGACGATCCAGCTCCCCATCTTTAACGAACGGTTTGTTGTAGAGCGCCTGATCGACAATATCACACAATTCAACTATCCCAAGGATAAATTTGAGATTCACGTACTTGATGATTCAACGGATGATACGGTAGAGATCACACGGAAAAAAGTTGAAGAATACAAGGCCAAGGGCTTTCAAATAGAACAGGTCACCCGAACGGATCGGAAAGGCTATAAGGCGGGAGCTTTGAAGGAAGGGATGCGATTTGCGAAGGGAGACTTCATTGCCATATTTGATGCCGATTTCCTACCAAAGCCGGATTTCTTGCTAAAAACTATGCCTTGGTTTCGCGATCCTAGCGTAGGCGTGGTTCAAACTAGATGGGAACACATCAATGAGGATTACTCTTTAATTACTCGTCTTCAGGCCATGCAATTGAATGTCCACTTCCGGGTGGAACAGGTAGGCCGGATGAATGGCAACTATCTGCTGCAATTCAATGGGACGGCTGGAGTGTGGCGACGCCAAACCATAGAAGAGGCTGGAGGCTGGGAAGCCGACACCTTGACTGAGGACCTCGACCTCAGTATACGTGCCCAACTTAAAGGATGGAAGATCCGATTCTTGGAGAACGTAGGCTCGCCTGCCGAGTTACCCATTGAAATGAACAGCCTGAAATCGCAGCAGTTCCGTTGGATGAAAGGTGGTGCGGAGACAGCCAAGAAGATGCTGCCCACCGTTTGGAATTCTGATCTAGGTTTGGGTAAAAAGATTCAGGCCACTATTCATTTGCTATCCAGTACCGTTTTCGTTTTTGTTTTTGCTATGGGGGTATTTAGTGTGCCTTTGTTATTCTTGTTCAACGGACTGATGGAGGATGGATTCAGCAAGGACTTCTTTGCCTACTTCCTGGTGGGCTTAATGAGCATTATCGCTGTGTATTTTGCAGCCAATGTGAATCCGAACGAATCTGGTGGTTTTTCAGTGAAGAGGATTCTGAAATTCATATTTCTCTTCCCTTTGTTCTTGGCCTTATCCATGGGGCTATCGTTGCACAATACCATTGCCGTCTTGGAAGGATATAGAGGGAAAAAATCTCCTTTTGTGCGCACTCCTAAGTTCAACATCAAGTCCATTAGAGATAAGCTAAGTAAGACCAATTACCTTAACCATAAGGTTTCTTGGACTACGATCTTGGAAGGGGTCTTTGCGTTGTACTTTTTGGTAGCCGTGTTGGGAGCCATCTATCTACAAAATATGATCTTCATTGCTTTCCACTTGATGTTGTTCCTGGGGTATGGAGCCATCTTTTTCTATAGCATTAGACATATGCAGTTGCGGGCCTCTTAAATGATGGGGCTGATAGCGCAACTGAGAGAACGTAAGGCTTGGGCATTTCCAGTTGGAGGTACATCCTGGATCTTGGCCTTGTTGATGCTGGCAGCCTTGCTATACTTAGGGGTTGAGGTAGGACAGTCTGACTTTACTCCGCTGATCAGTATTTATAGCTTTCTCTTTCTCGCTTACCTATGGGTTTTTAGAACCACCAAGGAGAAGGACTTGGGGTTTTGGCTCCTGGTAGCTGTGATACTCAGATTGAGCCTGGTATTTTTGTTTCCACTTTTATCGGATGATGTATATCGCTTCATTTGGGATGGCCAATTGGTGATCAATGGCTATAATCCTTTTAATTATCTGCCTACTACGCTAATCAATGAGGGGCCAGCCGTACCGGGTTTAGACTGGGAACTGTATGAGGCCTTAAATTCTCCGGATTATTTCACCATCTACCCACCTATTGCGCAGGCTACCTTCGCTGTCGCTACCTTTCTGTTTCCCAATAGCCTGTACGGGGCTGCGATCGTGATGAAGCTTTTCCTATTTGCCTTCGAGCTAGGAAGTTTGATTTTAATCGTACAATTACTTTTGCATTGGAATCTACCGCTAAAGAACAGCTTGTTGTATGCTTTAAACCCTTTGATCATTATTGAGGTCTGCGGCAACTTGCATTATGAAGGTGCGATGGTGTTCTTTCTGCTCTTAAGTATTTGGTTGGTGGTTAAAGGGCGCTATTGGTTTTCTTCAGCGATGCTGGCCTTTTCCGTAGCCTCCAAATTGCTTCCCTTGATGTTTTTTCCCTTTTGGGTAAAAAGACTAGGGACTAGACTACCACAGAAGGAGAACGGTGGGTTACTCCAGCAGCTTTGGCAGTCAATCCTATTTATAGATTTCAAGCGAAATCTGCTCTACTTCTTACTTTGTTTCACCATTTTGTTGGCACTGTTTTTCCCCTTACTGAATGGGGTATTTGTACAAAACTTTGGGGATAGTATTGGCTTGTACTTTCAGAAGTTCGAGTTTAATGCCAGTGTGTATTATCTGCTTCGCTGGGTAGGGTATCAAACCAAGGGGTACAATCTGATTGCCACAATCGGACCCCGCTTGGCACTCGGTACCTTTACGGGCATTATTCTATTGTTCCTATGGGAGCGCAAAGTAGACTGGAAATCCTTGCCGGTGAAGCTCCTTTGGGCGATTTGTTTATATCTGCTCTTCACTACTACGGTACATCCTTGGTATACCAGTTTGCCTATTGTGTTATGTTTGTTCACTCGCTTCCGTTTTCCCATTCTATGGTCGGGCTTAATTTACTTCACCTACATCAATTATAGCTATCCTACCTATCAGGAAAACCTTACGGTCGTAGCATTGGAATATAGCCTAGTTTTTGGCATGTTCTTGCTGGAACTGATACGGGGTAGGAATGCTAAGCCACTCTTGTCTTAGATTGAAAATTCTCTGCGATTAGCTGAATTTTCTCTTGCCCTTGAGGAGAAAATGTTTAAATTATGGCATTG
>ENA-UENT01000821-UENT01000821.1-marine-metagenome-genome-assembly--contig:-NODE-821-length-11758-cov-3.665928_pt1 | contig 11758 bp, 11 predicted proteins | sample MGYA00237879_ERZ529330 | MGnify/ENA primary metagenome ERZ529330 (study PRJEB26372, sample SAMN05368345) | marine metagenome | biome: cultured habitat; feature: ocean water; material: water; isolation... | reverse complement strand
ACCCTCTGCCTTTCAGGCATCTCCCTGAAGGGAGGTGGGGTTATACGGAGGTTACGATATTGTTACATGATACGGTTTTGATACACCTATATATATAATAGGTGTAGGCATAAAAAAAGAGGTACCCCATTAGGGATACCTCGAAATGTGCTCTTGCGATGTAAAAACTTGTTCGCAACACTGCGATCCAAGCTCACGGTAAAAAGATAGTTATACAGCTAAGCTGCTCTAACTTTATAGAGAAGACATAGATGTCGAATAATACAGATCATCCTTTTGCTTCCTTCCTCTATCGGGAGGGCCCCGGAGCAAGGAACTCCGGGGCTGGTGTTTGCAGGCAAATGGATACTGTGAATGCAGGCGTAATGATCAATGATTGTTTACTAGTAGGCATAAAAAAAAGGATAGCTGATGCACGAGCATAACTATCCTTTTTACCTTCCCTCAAGATACGAAAATACGAGCGGTATAACAAGTTGTATTGCCCTTTTTTAGCAGGAAAAGTAAGGGCTAGCAATCCATCTTAATAGGAGTAGTAGAGATCAGTTGGAACCAAAAATCAGCTGGATATTTCAGTTGATTATAGCAATCCCAAAAATAAGGTTCTGGCACTAGTCTGATCGCTATGGTAGAACCATTGTTTTGCGCTACGCTAGCTTTGTACCGAATCTTGAAGGGACAACTCCCCAGATACTTGAATTCAAACCATTCCGAACTACTACACAACCAATTCAATTGAGGAGAATCAATGTTATGTAGCTTAATGTAAATGGCAGGCCAATAGGTTCCCTGGGCATAGACCGGATAACCCTTTGGATCGATATACCATTCCATGTTGCAGAATTCGGGTAGCTGATGTGTCTCGCAATTGATGGTGATGGACTGCTGCTGGAAGTTCAGCTCTCCCTGATACAGGTATTGGCAAGCATTGGCGCAACCACTGACATAGCGAGGCGGCAGCTCAAAAGACGGATAGGGACAAGTTTTGGCCTTTGGATTAGGCAAGGGATCGGCTTGCGGTTGACAAGCTATGAGGAAAATGGAACATAAAGTGAAAATGGATGTAAGTTTTTTCATGGTTGTGGGTTTACCCTCTGCCTTTCAGGCATCTCCCTGAAGGGAGAGTTAGGGGCAGGTGATGGAAAAATTGGTGGCGATAGAGAACTGGAAAGTTCCCTCGGTCCAGCAGTCTTTAGCACTGGGGTGTAGCACTGCGGCTAGGAAAGCATGTTTCTCCTCCCAAGTGCCGGTATAGAACTTCAATAAATCGTACTCATCTCCACAAGCTTCCTCCGTGAGAAATTCCAATTGGAAGTCGGACTCGAAGATGAAGTGGTCTGGATTGTCATTGGGGTAGACGTCCTTGAAAAGGAAGAAGATTGTGGGATATCTACCCCCCATGCTAGTAATGAACTGATTGTCGCGATAATAGACTGTAAATCGACAAAGATTAGGTAGCTGTCCCGCCTGATCGTTGACGATTAGCGATTCCGCACCGATATCAAAGCAACCCTCCGTGATGAAGTAGCCATCTCGAAGTTCAATGCTCAGTGGGGTGCTTTCGGTTTCTACTGCTTTTATAGCTGGCACTTGGTTACAGCTATAGAGCAGGAGAATTGTGAGAAGGATGGAATGTGGTTTCATGTTAGTGGGTTGACCCTCTGTCCTGCGGACATTTCCCTGAAGGGAAGGACCCTCTGCCTTTCAGGCATCTCCCTGAAGGGAGATTATGGATGGAGGGGGCAGGCGTGGAGGAATTGAATTGAGGTGCGGACCAGATCTGTTTGGACGATAATGAGTGATGGCTGCTCCTGATCTAGGATAGTGATATAGTAGGAATCTGGCCACTCAAGTGGAATAGAAACGTGTATTCCCCGGCAGATTCCCTTGTTGAGGAAGTATAGAGGCTGTCCTTCTACTAAGGATGCAGAGCCTGCAGTTGCAACTAGCTGATCAGCTTGTGTGCTTGGCGGTTGGTAGAAGGTAATAAAGGGGTAGGCAGACAGCGGTTCGTAGTAATCCTTCAGTGGGATTCGCAGCCAGGTAGGAGTAGGCTCCTCTTCCTCCCAGCTCAGTGTATCGAGGCATCGGCTGCTTTGAAACTGCTGGATCAGAAGGGGATTGGCGATTGGAAATTGGCTAGGCTTGAAAGCCTGTTGGTCCTGTCCGATGACCGATTGGGTCAGCAACAGGCAAATAGAAAGAAAAACGGATTTCATTATACAAGGAATTGGTGAATAATCAAGTGTGATGAGAGCGTACTTGAGCATTCGTTCCTTTAGCTGGGTGTATGTTTGGTGGAAAATCTATCTGGCTGCTAGACAGACACCAAACATACGCGTGGAAAATCTATCTTTCAGCTAAACAAGCACCAAACATGAGCACTTATGCGCTTATGGTGTTTGTTGATATTCCTTCAGTTTTCGGCCGAGCGTTGAGTGAGAAATGCGGATATTGAATTTTTCCTGAATGAGTGTAGATAGCTTTCGGAGTCCGGTACCATGAGTCTGCTGCAATTGAAAAGCAAATTCGATGGCTTCCCGCTTTTTCTCCGTTACATCGGCGGTATGCAAGTGGTTATTTTCCTGACCCAATCCGGACCATTCAAAGCAGAGTCGGCCCTGGGATCTTTGCACCGAGCATTCGATCACCTGATCTTGATCATGTTTCCGGTGACCATTACGGCATTTCAGGTGTTTGATGTATCGGAGATCGGGATCCAATCGGGACTGCCCCAATACAAAGATGGACTTGGCAAAGTTCTTGAGTCCGCTGGCGCCCATCATGTGTCTCGTTTCTAGTGGCAAGCTCTTATCGCGCATCTTGAGCGTATGAGCAATTACGAGGATACTCAGACCATAAGACTTCTGTATAGCCTTCAATTGTTTCATGAACTTCACCGCAATCGAAGGATCCGAAGACTCAGCAGCGATGTAAGTAATATTATCGATAATCAAGAGTTTCGGCTGGTGTCGAGCCACCAGGGATTCGATCTCGCGCATCAGTCGCTGATCCGCGTGGGCCAGATCCAGGAAATCAGGATGGATGGAGCATCGTTGGAAGGCAGTGGAGAACTGGAATCGCTCCTGATCGGAAGACGTCCGACTAAACAATTCATCCTCATCCATTTCGAAATCGATCAAGATGACCGGCATAGCGCTAGCCTCATTGCGGAGTAGGGGATCCGTAGCGCCGGGGAATAGGTCTGTACCACGGCTAGCAGCATCGCCCATTTGCAGGGCCAGGATAGATTTCCCCGTACCCTCCTCCCCAAAAAGAAAGGCGATTTCGTCCGTTTTAAGCAAGTTGCCCAAGATCATCCTTTTCGGTTTCATCAGCGCCCCTCTTTCCACCGCTTGATTCACCTCTTCCACTTGCAACATCCGATGTGGAAGAGCAGCACGAGTTTTAGTGGATACAGACTTCAGCACATTAAAAATATCCAGTCCGTGGTTAGCCGCATCTTGAAACAGTCGCAACCCCAGTTCCATGCCCTTTCGTCTCATAAACAATTCGTAGAGCAATTGGCAGTGGGACTCCAGATGAGCAGCGGAGGTCACCCTGGCGGTCAACTGCACCACATCCATCTCCGAGACCGTATGTAGTGGTATAGAAGAACGATTCAGCTGATGACGATCCGCCCATTTATTGCGCTTCCGCAAAAAGTCCGGTAAAGTCAGCATATCAATCTTGATATGTTGGTCAAGCATTTCCAGCATCGATTTAAAAATAATCTGGTGCATCGGCAGATAAAAAACCGCAGCAACAGTAAAATAGCGTTTGAGCACCCAAATAGCCTGGTCATCCAGCAAGCAAGCACCCAGTACAGCCTTCTCCAATTCAAGGTCATGAGGAGGCAAAAGAGAAGCCGGCTTTAGTGTCTGCGGCGCATGAATTCTCTGTGGTACATCAGCGTACCCCATCTTTTTAGTAAGCATAGGAAAGCATTTAGGAGAACCAGCCAGACATAGCCATTCCCAGGCATTGAGGAAAGCCAGTCGGTGGTCCTATCGCAAAAGCAAAATAAATGATTAGCAGTCCCGAATTTGGGACTCATGTGGAGCGTACTAAATTGAGAAACGAGAAGCGTCTAAAAAGATAAGGATAGTGTGCTTAGACCGTACAAATATGGATAAAGCAGAGAAGAAAAGCAAGAGGCGGCTAAAAAATAGGTTAACTCAATGTAAAGAGAATGATTATATTGTTGTTTATACGGAGTCACAGACTCCGAATAGCAACCAACGAACAACACCAACGAACTAGGCAAAAACTATGTACATCAGTAAGATAAGCCTGAGGCATATCAAATCCATTCAACAATTAGAACTAGACTTACCACCAACAGCAGGCTGGCATGTATTACTAGGAGACAACGGAACCGGCAAGTCGACCATATTGCAAGCCATCTCTCTATCCCTAATTGGTGTCCCTGACCTATATCTATTAAGAGAAAATTGGAACCACTGGCTGAAGAAGGGACAAAATCTCGGCTATATCCAGGCAGAAGTAGAGACTCAGAACGAGTACGATTGGGGAAGATCAGGAAGGGTGGGGCAAGATCAGAAGATCAGCACCGAGCTCGTCTTTGTCAATACCAAATCCCGTAAAAATCCAGAAGAAGACCGAGTCGTCTTCAAATACAAAGCAGAACCCGCTGGATATTTAGAAGAAGACTTTGTAGGCTGGTTCTCTGCCGCCTATGGTGCCTTCCGTCGATTTCAATCCGGCGAAGACCGGCAATACCAAGAAATAGCTGCCGCCGCCCAATCCGATCGGCTGTTGGCCCATGTGACCCTCTTCAAAGCAGAAGTAACACTGCGGCAAGGCGTAAGCTGGCTACAAGAACTAGATTACCTTGCCTCCAAAGGGCAAGAAGGAAGCATTAAGCTGGACACCATCATCCAATTCATCAACACCAGCCAGCTATTACCCGCCGAATGGACCATCAAAGAAATCGGCCCACAAGGTATAGACCTACAGAACCCAGCCGGCTTGGTGCTAAGCATCCAAGAACTAAGCGATGGCTACCTTTCGATGCTCAGTCTCGTCTTAGAACTCATCCGACAGCTAGTCAGCAGCTATGCCATTCGCTTCCAATTCCAGACCACCGAAAGCGGGCAACTATATATAGACCTCTCAGGAGTAATACTGATCGACGAAGTAGACGTACATCTACATCCCAGTTGGCAAGTACAGATTGGCGAGTGGTTTACCCGTTATTTCCCCAACATCCAATTCATCGTCAGCACCCATAGCCCCTTGATCTGTCAGTCCGCCACCTCCGGCAGCATCTGGAAGATCGAGCGGCCGGACAGTGGCCAAGCCTCCGGTCGCGTAACCGAAGCCGAATACAACCGGCTAGTCTACGGCAACGTCTTAGAAGCCTTAGGAACAGAATTATTCGGACAGCAAATAGCACGCAGCAGCGATTCCGCCGATCGCCTCGATCGCTTAGCCACCCTGAACATGAAGAAATCCCTGGGGCAGCTCAGTCCTGCCGAAGAAGAAGAGCTAGCCATTCTCAGAAGAAACCATACCACCGATGATACATTTGAACTCTAGTGATCTAGCAGCCGACTTGCTGCAGTATCTAGAGCAGAAGCAAGCACAAGTCGACCAAGGACCCGATTATCCCACCCGTCGCAGAAAAGCCAATCACTTGTGGAACAGCAAACGCAGCTCCCAAGAAGGCAACGCCAAATTCGACCAACTGCAAACGCAATTGGTAGATATGACCATCGGGATACAATCCTGCAACTACTGCGAGAACAACGAAGCCATAGACATAGAGCACATTTATCCCAAAGGAGCCTTTCCCGGTCGAACCTTCCGTTGGGACAACTATCTACTAGCCTGCAAAAAGTGCAACTCCCATTACAAGCTAGACAAATTCGCAGTCTTCGATCCTGCCGATTCTTTGCAGCGCTATGATATTCCACGGGGAGCCGAAGCCCCAACCGAAGCCAGTGTGCTGATTAATCCGCGAGTAGAAGAAGCCATGGACTACTTATGGTTAGACATCGTAGGCAGGACTTTCCGATTTGCGATACTAGCCGAAGAAGAAGGCACACTAGCCTTTCAGAAAGCGAGTTATACTTTGGAATTGCTGGGTTTAAACAAAAGAGAAGCCCTGGTCAGCGCGCGAGAAAAAGCAGCCAAGTACTACTTCAGTCGGCTAAAGCTCTACGTCCAGATCAAAGCAGCAGATAGTCTGGAAGCCCTAGAAGAACTCGTGGATCCCTTCACCTTACCGCAGTCGCTGGGTACGCTATCCGCCTTACAGACTCAGTTGTGCGAGGCCATCCGCCGAGACATCGTAGACTATCCGCACACCACCGTTTGGAAAGAATTGATCCGGCAGCGGGAACTGTTGCCCAGAACCCTTGAATTGTTTATCGCAGCGCCGGAGGCGTTGGGGTTTTGAATGTATAATGTTGGATGTATAATGTTTAATTTGTACGTAGTCGGAGACTACGTATAGCATTAAAGAGGAAGACTATGACAGCACGTGAGCGGATTGTGGCGGTTTTACTACGCATACTGCCACAGCCTTATCAGTACACCCGTCGGGACCTCATGCAGCACTTTGGAGTCAGTCGGGACACAATCAATGATGACATCACGGCCTTGCGGCAGGCGGGCTTGACCATAGAACAAGATGAGCAATACCGATTGGCCTTGCTACCAGAGCAAGACTTCAAAGAATTGCAGCATCTGCAGCCGCTAAGTGCAGAAGACAAAGCACGCCTAGCCAATGTGTTGCAATACTTACCCACCCGAGAAGCCATCTATCTCCGGAAAAAGTTGGAGAGTCTCTACGACTTTCAGCAATTGGGTTTGCGCGCCTTACGAAAGCCAGCCTTAGATCGCCTAGACCGTTTGACTACCGCCCAGAAAAACCGCCGGCAGGTCACATTAGAAAACTATCGAAGTCGCAGTAACCAAGTCAGCGATAGGGTAGTGGAGCCCTTTCACATCGATACCGAAAAAGACACCCTGCAAGCCTACGACGTCAAATTAGGCGACTCCCGTCACTTTAGGCTATCGCGGATTGAGCGAGTTCAACTGAGTGACGCCTCTTGGCAATACGAAACAGCCCATCGAGTAAAAATTACAGACGTATTTCGGATCGCAGATAACCAGCAAGTCAACGTACACCTACTGTTAGATATCTTCGCCTACAATTCCCTCACCGAAGAATTCCCCTTAAGTCTCACCTATCTCGAAAAAGGAGCTGCAGACAACACCTACGATTTCCAGTGTAAAGTCAACCATCAATTCATCGGTATCAGCAACTTCATCCTCAGCAATGCCGCTCACGTAGAGATCCTCTCCCCCGTAGCCTTACGAGAAAAAATTCGAGTCAAAGCAGAAGAAATAGCCCAAAAATTCAAATAAAATAGGGGGGTGGGGCAAAAATCGCCCTAGGTAGGCCTTCATATTGGGAACAGAAACCCAATCCCCCCTAAAGATGAAAGAACGGCTACAAGTAGAAGCAGACGGAACCCAAGTATATCTGAGTGCGTTAGCCTTTGCCAACGGATCAGAAGCTTGGAGTGTTCGGGCCTTCAATGCCAGCCGTAAGCAATACCAAATGCGGGATGCCTATTATGACATTGGGGTTCCGAGATGGATACGCCATGTACCCATCCCATTGGTAAGCGGGAAGGGCATCCCCACCATTATGTATCTAGATTTGCTAGCCATGCGAAAGCTGGGGATTAATAATGGCAGCATCAAACAAGCCATGATCTTTCAGGTACACCATTTAGAGAGTGTACTGCAAATGTTGGATCATCAGAGAAAACACTGGCGGGGAAGCATAGAAGATCAATTTAGGACCACCCGACTTTATCAAATGCGCGCCATCACACTCCTACAAAGTGGACATCGCATCAAAAACATACAGCTCATCGGCGGACAGCAGCTACCCATCGGATCGGTAATAGCCGAAGCCCCAGGATATTTGGGAAAAGGAGTAATAGATGAATTGCTACATCAATACAAAGTTACCCTGAGAACCCGAGTGCCGTGGCGGTTCAATGTAAGACTGCAGCTAGAAGCCCTATGAGGAAAAAGTAAATAACGAGAGCGTACTTTCCGAGGGCTGGCCGCGAGGCCAGCTTTCTTTTCTGGGAATAAGTAGTGCAACACTACTTATAGCAAGTGCTCCGTTGAAGATATTTTATCATCTATAAATTCACAAATATGTGCGCTCCAAAAGCCTATCACACACTCATTCAGCTTGACCAGAAGAAGATAAGGTTGTTGCTTCCATTCCTGTTTCTGGCCATTCTAAGTTCCTGTGACAGCCTGACGGCTCCTAGGATTGTCCTAGACATCGACAACCCAACAGAAGAGCCTTTAACCTTATCCATCAATGGGATCGTCCTGCAAATCCAACCCTTGACTACGCAGCCATACCTTTGTCAAGGATCAGAACACCAGATCCAATTTGGGGAAATAGATACCCTCCTGCAGTTTTATAAAACAGGACGTTATCTCTTGAATCCAAGCTTAACTACCTATATAAAAGAAGAACTGACCTATCGGAAACCAGGAGGATCTACCCTTGGAGCCAATCCGATAAGCCCGAAGATACCCATCCAGAAACTAGCACTGAATGACAGTCTAACCATTGTAGGCCCTTACAAAGCCTATCATGAGACCCTATTAATTGGCGATTATCACTGGAATCCAGCAGATCCGCATCTGCCAACAATAACCTCAGAAAGCTTCGTACCACAGCAAAGAATCCGGCTACACAGAATCCAAGATTTCATGAAACAGGCCGCCCGTCATTTTGGACAGGTAGCACAGCACGTAGAACAAGAAGCATTAGATCTATTGTATCCCATCAAGCCATTTCACGAAAAAGCCTATCAGCAAGACAGAGAAAAGTTGCTACAGCGGCAGCAGGAACAAATGGCCATCATGGAATTCCGAGTCAATGGCAGATCCAGTCTATTGTACAAGGATTCGGGGGATAGTCTGATTTATGCCGACAATCGTGGACTTCGAAGCATTTACAGTCTATCAAGCAAGGAAAACCTAAGCCCAGAACAGCAAAACCTTTGGGACAAGGCTCGATCCTTCAACTGGGATCCTAGGCGCAGTACGATAGCGTCCCAAAAAGTAGAAACCTTCCCACCCATCGGAGAAAACGAAGTCTGCCATCACTACTATATCGAAGGTCAGCGCTATACCGCCTGTATGCCTTTCCCAGAACTAGCTCGACAAATGTGGGCCCCACTAGGGAATCAATCCTGGCGCATGAAATACGGGCAAGCCAAGGCAGCCATTGCCTTAGTCAACCTCTAATAAGCTAAGCGTATTAAAACACACACCACTTAAAACATAACAAAATGACAGCAGCGCAATTGGAAAAATTAGAAGACTACAAAAGCTTCATAGATAAGAAGATACTCACCTATAGTACTGGGACCGCCTTATCATTCATTGTTTTCGGCATCCTCCCAGCCGGCTGTTTACCCCATCGCAATGCCATAAGAGCAGGAGCAGGAGCCCCCAGTCTCATGGAGCAGATTGGGCCACTAGGATTTCTGCTACTAATCCTATTGAGTGCCATTGGAGCGGCGTGGTACATCATGGAGAAATACAACTACACGAAGGTCAAAAAAGACCTCAAGCAGAAAGAGCTAGTACAAGGAACCACGAAGCTCCAGCATATAGAAAAGCGGCCATCCTTAGACAAAACCGCCTTGAAAGTATGGCTAGGACCGGCACCAAATGCGATCACAGCCTATTATTGGGCAGATGAAGATAGTTTTCCGAATCTCGATACCGGGCAAGAAATCTCGATCGTAGCTAGCAAGTTAAGTCGTGTAATTGTAGAAATTTAGGTAGTTGCTTAGCATATTACTCAGATGTATTTTTCTGACATGAAAATATCAACTGAGTAAAAATAAACACCTCTACAGATAATAGATGGTCCCTGAAATCGGCAGTTTAATATTGCATCTTCCGAGAACCGATCTATTCTTACGTTCACAGCCTACTAATCATTATTTTAGGAGACATTGATTCACTCCTAAATCCACAACAGATATGACTCCCACCAACCACAGAGTAGAAATTTTAATGAAGGAAATGGATATGATCCAGAAGAACATTCACAACCTGGACAACATCATCTTTAGAATGAAGAACTTCGCCTTTGCTTTTTGGGGAGGCGCCTTGTACTTAATCACAGAACACCTCACAGAGGGGACAGGCATGAAGACCAAGTGGTACCTAGCCTGCACGGCGGTGATTCCAGTGGTCTTTTGGATCATACATACTCGGTGGCAGCGACATATCGACATGAGTTCAAAGCGGGAAAAAATGATTTCCTACTTCATCAATAGTCCAGCCTTTACTCAATGGATAGCAGGAGACCCAGCCATTCAGTTTCCATTATACGACATCTGCGGCTGGATCTATACGACCGAGGCCACTGAGGAAGGCCAAAAGAAAACCAAAGAATCCAAGATTCCAACTTGGGATAGATTTAAAATCAAAATCGAAGCATCTTACCTACTGGACCACAGTGACGGCCGCTGGTGGAAGCTACTATTTTACAAAGACGCTGCCTGGTATTATCCAATCATGTTGCTATTCTCCATTGGGTTTGCGGTTGTCTATTAAGTATGGGGATTGCAGGTGAAAAACACCTGCAACGGGCGTGAAGAATCCATTGTAAAAAGGGACAATCTTTTTCTTACCAATACCCAATGAAGTATATAGCAATCAGCAAAAGTTAAGAACAAATGAGCAAACCACCCTCCCTTATTAAAGGCAACTTAGCTGCATGAAATACCTTTGCCTGCTGTTTTGCCTTGCTGGATGTATCCTATTGCAAACTTGTGGAATCAAAAAAACGGGATGGAGTACCATGCCATCCTACAACATCCTCTTTATCGCAGTGGATGATCTCAATGATTGGACCGGCTTTTTAGGAGGGCATCCCCAAACATTGACACCACATATGGATCGATTAGCGGCAGAAGGGATGGTCTTTGAGCGGGCCTATTGTGCTGCTTCTGCATGCAATCCAAGTCGTGCCGCCATTATGTCGGGCTATCGTCCTTCCACTACTGGAGTCTACCACAATAAGGATAAGATGTTTGATTTTCCGATGATGCAAACCGCAGATATGCTTCCACAGTATTTTTCCAAACATGGATATAAAACCCTGTCCCGCGGCAAGATCTATCATACCCCTAGCACCGGTAAGCACACCTGGGATGTGTGGTCCAATCGTACGGGAACTTACGGTCAGGTTGAGCGGGAAAAAGGTTATATGGCTAATGGTATCCCTATGGGAGAGATGGCAGACAATATGGACTGGGGCCCTACTGATGCGGCTATCGAAGAGACCCCCGATTTCCTGAATGCCGACTGGGCAGCACAGCAATTACAGCAGACGCAGGATAAGCCCTTCTTTATGGCCGTAGGGATCTTTCGCCCCCACCTCAAATGGCATGTCCCACAGGCTTTCTTCGACAAATTTGATCCCGCCGAGTTGGAACTGCCATTGGTAAATGAGCAGGACCTCGATGATGTGCGTGATGAACAGAAAGCGACTCAAGAATATCGAACCATTCAGAAATACGGAAAACAAGCTGAGGCTATTCAAGCCTATTTGGCCAGCATCAATTACGCAGATAGCTGCATTGGACATCTGTTGGAGGCCCTCCGTGCAAGTAGGTATCGCGATAATACCATTGTGGTACTTTGGGGAGATCACGGTTGGCAT
>ENA-UENT01000820-UENT01000820.1-marine-metagenome-genome-assembly--contig:-NODE-820-length-11887-cov-3.524970_pt1 | contig 11887 bp, 9 predicted proteins | sample MGYA00237879_ERZ529330 | MGnify/ENA primary metagenome ERZ529330 (study PRJEB26372, sample SAMN05368345) | marine metagenome | biome: cultured habitat; feature: ocean water; material: water; isolation... | reverse complement strand
GCTATGCATATGTTGTCACGCTGTGACAGGCGCTAGCACTGACTGCTGGGGGTTGAACAAGCTTGAAACAAAACCCCGCTAGGGGTTAAATATCCCTAGCCATGAATCCCGGTAAAACCGTGCCTTTTGGGTACGGTATATATGTCACACCCCTAGAAATAATATCCCAAAATGGTGAAGTTCAAAAATCTATGATCAAATGATATCGACCACCCCACTGCGGAAGTATATGGGCTGACTAACGGCCCTTCTGTTGCAAGAAATACTCTTTTGGTGTGGTGCCCATTAACTTCTTGAAGGACTTGTTAAAAGTAGTCTTCGAGTTAAAGCCAGCCTCTTGGGCTAAACCAAAGAAGGTAAGTTGTTTGGCTTCTTCCTTTTGTGCCAACTCCACAAATTCCATGATACGATAGTAGTTGATATACTCAAAGAAATTCATCCCAATCCGCTCATTAAGCAAGCGAGCAATTTCTGGATTGCTTACGCCTAACATCGCTGCTAATTCGGCTTTCATCAATTTCCGATTGAGAAAGGGTTTCTTTTCCCGCATAATAGCCTCCAATTCATCTTTCAAGGCATCTAGATCAGCGGCATCTAATTTTGACTGCGCATATTTGGGAGTTGCTTTGGCAGGACTAGGAAAGGGCGATTCAGGTTGGCTGATGGCTGGACTGAAGCGATAGAGTTCTGGAGCCGTCATACCATAGTAGGCAATGAAAAGAATGATGAATGCCAAGCTCAGCCAAATGAATTGCCTAGCAGAACGTTCTATCATATCATTTCCCGTAAAACTCAAGAGATAGAAAGTTACCCAAGCGAATAGACAGCCCCCGATCGCCAACAAAAAATTATGAAAAAACTGGGTCTTCAAAGTAAAGCTCAATTCCTCCTGCAATTTCTTCTTGAAATTTAAAAACAACCGATAACTTCTCCACCAATAAACGAAGTTGAAGGCAATAGCAACTCCGATAAATAGGCTGATCGTTCTAAAAAGTTCGCCAGTAGGTATTCGCCGGCCCAGCTCTTCGTCCGTAGGTAATACAAATACGAAGAGAATGGCCAAATTGTACACCACTGCGGGCAGATAATGAAGTAGTGCCCTGGCTTCAAATTGCTGCCCGTGCAGGGTGGAACGAGTAAAGAGGAAGACCGTGGGTCCAAAGAGCAAAGTGGCCATCTCCGATAAGGAAATCAGCCTCAGGTTTCGTCCAAAAATCTCGGACAGAAACAAGACGCGCCCTAGCAGTCCAATCATTAGAATCACCACCAAAAAGGCGATGAAGCCATTGATGTTTCTCCTATTCTTAGACGAGAACAGGAAGATCAACAGTAGAAAGATACTTTGAAAAAAGCCAAAATAGACGACCTGTGTAATCAGTGACTCCATACTTAAAAGCGCCTTGTGCCCAGCCTTTTCTACCCTGATAGATCAAACCGAACACCAAGTTTATTTTGTGGTTCTCCAACAATTTTGTGTGGCGCTTACTGCACATGGAATTCATTTACCCGTTGTGCTACTTTATGCCCCATCTCGAGATTTCGTTCATTGAAGGCTTCAAATGCCTCCTGATTATCCCAGGCAGTAATGGCCAGAAAATCTGGATTATGGTAATAGAGGTAGGGAGACTCGCCATTCGTCAGCACTAACTGCGTTTGCCCTCCTGCTTCCTTACATCCTTTAAGCCAATCCTTTTGAAACTGCCTAAAGGCACCTTTATCCTCTCCCCAATAAGCGCTCACGACATAGTACTTATGCTCATCGATTTCGAAAGATACATCTTCCTGTAATTCAAAGTAGGTGATATTGAAAGAAGTCCAAATGGCCTTCCGGCGATCATGAAAATCGGGCACCTCCTTTTCTATCGTGGCCATAGCACTTGATCTCGAATCTAAATCATCCCAATAGGCCAAAGCCAAAAATTCAGGATGGTAATTGCCTTGAAGCGGGACATTCGAGATAGGAAATCCGGGTAGTCGATGATATCCCAATTTGGAAGCCAATGGGAAGACCGTTTGGAAATATTCCTTTTGTAAATCCTCTACCCCAGCACGAGTATTGATGAAGAGCACATCTAAAACTTGACCCTTCTGCAAAGAGAATTGCTTCTTCTCCGACTGCGCTTGTGCATGAATATAACCCAAACCTAGTATCACGCTTAGCACAGAAACTTTAAACATTTTCATAGACATTTTGATTTTGATTGATGACTGATGGTGACAAATGTAGTCGGCCCGGAGATAGGAAGCCAGCGTAGAGCTGTGCGGAAAAGTACCGATACGGTATCCGTACGCGTATATAGCTCTCTACAGCTACATCATCGGTAAATACAATAGCGATAGCAGACTCCGAAAGTGCCACTACAGCGGAACATCTTGCGGATTTTGCGAGCGTGCTATAATTATTTCAGGATAATCACTATCATCAGGGACTACGAATAGAAGTTGTATAAGAATACCTCACTGGCCACGATGAATCTCTTTTTCGACTCAGCAGACATTCTTAAGCAACTTCAAAAGGATAAGGCTTAGTTAGTATTCAGAACATGTTACAAAGCACTTATTATGAAAAAACAATTCTTCCTCTACTTCCTTATTTTCCAATGTTTCATGGCACAAGGACAAGACCGATTAACGGGCCAAACCTTTGCGACCCGCTCAGAAGTTCTAGCACAAAATGGCATGGCCGCTACGAGTCAGCCCTTGGCTACCCAAGCGGCACTTGATATTTTAAAGAAAGGTGGCTCTGCCATGGATGCCGCCATTGCTGCCAATGCTGTACTAGGGCTCGTAGAACCGGCTAGCTGCGGGATTGGTGGCGACATTTTTGCCATTGTTTGGGATGCAAAAACTGAAAAGCTATACGGCTTTAACGGTAGCGGCCGCTCTCCCAAATCACTGGATAGGGATTATTTCGTTGAGCGCAATATGGACTATATTCCCTTTACAGGGCCGCTTCCAGTCTCTGTACCTGGCTGTGTGGATGGGTGGTTTGAAATGCACAAGAAATTCGGGAAACTGGATATGAAAGAGATCCTCAATCCAGCGATTGAATATGCGAGGAACGGCTTTCCTGTTTCAGAGGTAATTGCCTATGAGATGTCAACCAGCACGGCCAGAAGACAAAACTTGCCTGGCTTCGCAGAGACCTATATGCCAGGAGGCAGTGCTCCACGTAAAGGCCAAGTCTTTAAGAACCCAAACCTTGGTAACACCTACGAAAAGATAGCCAATGGAGGGCGCGATGCCTTTTACAAAGGGGACATTGCCAAAACCATTGATCAATACATGAAAAAGCATGGTGGAATGCTCCGTTATGAAGACATGGCCAGCCATACCTCTAACTGGGTCGAACCCATCAGCACGAATTACCGAGGATACGATGTATGGGAACTCCCACCCAACGGCCAAGGAACAGCAGCCTTGCAGATGTTGAATATCCTAGAGCCTTATGATATTCGCTCAATGGGCTTTGGTTCTGCCGAATACCTCCATGTGCTCACGGAGGCCAAGAAGTTGGCCTATGAAGATCGAGCTAAATTCTATGCTGATCCTGAGTTTAACCAACTGCCCACCGAAGAACTGATCTCTAAGGAATATGCTGCTGAGCGCAGAAAACTGATTTCTATGGACGAAGCTGCAGATTCCTATCCTGCTGGTGAAATTGAAGCGGGGAATACGACCTATTTAACCGTAGCCGATAAGGATGGGAATATGGTTTCCTTGATCCAAAGTATCTATGCCGTGTTTGCTTCCGGAATGGTTCCAGATGATCTTGGTTTTGTGTTGCAAAATCGCGGGCAGATGTTCAATGTGAAAGATCCAAATCACTTCAATGTACTAGAACCTGGCAAACGCCCTTTCCATACCATCATTCCAGCTTTCATCACGAAAGACGGAAAGCCATGGGTGAGCTTCGGACTCATGGGCGGAGCAGTACAGCCCCAAGGTCACGCCCAAATCGTGGTGAACCTAATTGATTTCGACATGGGATTACAGGAAGCAGGAGATGCCCCTCGAATGCGACACGCTGGCTCTTCCCAGCCCACCGGAACCGTGATGACCGGTGGAGGGACACTCAATCTAGAATCTGGCTTCGATTATAAAGCCATTCGTGAATTGCGTAAGAAGGGACATACCATATCCTTTGCGGTGGGAATTTATGGTGGATACCAAGCCATTAAATTTGATGCCAAGAATAAAGTATATTACGGCGCCTCGGAATCCCGTAAGGATGGCCAGGCAGCTGGTTACTAATCGATCAAACAAGGTCAACTGAGGGAAGTTTGTAGAAACCCAAAACACATGAAAAAAAACTGGAACACTGACCGTATACTTGGGCTTTCGGCCATGATGATCAGCTTGCTAACGCTAATTATATTTATCTACCAGACGAATATCATGCGTCAGCAAAGTCGATTATCTGTTACCCCTCGCTTGAGTTTCAACCAGCAGGAAACGACCAATGATTCCATCTATATCTACAAGAATAACATGATCAATAAAGGCTTAGGGCCAGCGATCGTTGAATCTGTAACCATCCTTTACAAAGGTGAACGGATTGATATGCGGTTCTCTGACTTTTTTGAAAAGCACTTTCCTCGCTTCCCGGAGTTTGCAAGCCTACAATCAGATACCAAACTTTCCAGGGGAAGTACACTATCCCAAGGTGAAAGCGTAAATTTCTTCACCCTCGTTGCGCCCTTGCAGACGATAGAAGCATTTAGAGAATATCTGGAAGTAGAAGAAGACGCATTGCCTTTCGATATAGAAGTCGTCTACAGGTCGATTTATAAAGAACGCTGGAAAATGTATCTCCATAGCGAAGAGCCGCTGGAATAATGGAATCCTAAGCGTACGAGCGCCTGCCGAAGCTATTTGGCAGGCGCTCGCTACGAATGAGCGAATATCAAACTATTCGATATCTGCCAGTCGGCGCTTCGAATAGTGATCCAGTACCGCCTTCAATTCTGTAAACACTTGCACTTGGTCTGCATCTAGACTATCGACAGCCAGCGAATTTTCCTCTAAATAGTCAGCAGGAACTTCATAAAATTCTCCGGTATCATATAGCTTGTAGCGCTGATTGCGAGCAAAAACACGCGCCTTTTCCAACTCTCCATTTCGAGAATACCAGCTGTATATCCAAGAACGGGGTTCCGTGTCTTTCCCTTTCAACAAGGGCAAAAAGCTTCGACCATCCAGATCTAAATCATCAGGAATTGCTATCCCTGTGGCCTCACAAATTGTTGGCAGCATATCTGTAAAATCTACTAACGCTTTGCTGAGCTGGCCTTCCTCAATCTGCGCCGGCCATTTTACCAATAAGGGTACACGAGTGCCAGCGTCTGTCGATTTACTCTTGGCACCGGCGACTATTCGATCTGTCATCTCCGAAACCACAGGTACATCCGTGCCATTATCTCCAGTGAAGATCACGAGGGTATTATCAGCGATACCTAGTTCTACCAACTTTGCGTTTATATCTCCTATAATCCGATCGGTATAAGCCATCATATCTTCAAAATAATGTGCATGGCCCTTATACTGCATTACGGTCGTATCGTCTACCGCCCATTCCGGAGAATCTGGCGTCGGGCTAAAGGGGCAATGTGTAAGTATCATAGGATAATACAGTAGAAAAGGCTCCTCCTTCTCGGCAGCACGCTCAATGAAATCCAAGCCATAATCCGCCACTACTCTTGGACCAAACTGACCCTTTTCATAAGTTTTCAGCGTCCCATTGGTTTCCAATACGGGTTCGGAAAAACGGGTATCTCGCCCTGTAGAATCTACCCTGCCCTCTCGAACTTGCCACAGACAATGCTCTTGGAAGCCGGCCCAGCGCGGACTCATCGGATCTTTGCCCAATTGCCACTTCCCAACAATACAAGTTTGGTAGCCTGCATCTTTGAAAAGATGGCCAAAGGTAGTTTGACTGGTATCTAGGATTCCAAATTTGATGTAGTTTCGAACGTTGTAAATCCCAGTCATGATCTGCACTCGACTGGGCGTGCACAGGGGCTGAGCATAACAATGTTCAAACCGAATGCCCTCCTGAGCCATTCGGTCAAGATTCGGGGTCTGATAGGAAGTTCCGCCATTGGCCTGTACCGTTTCATAGCCCAGGTCATCAGCCATGATCAAGATGACGTTAGGACGAGAAAGTTCTTCTGTCTCTTTAGTCCTGCATTGGGCAAAAAGACTTACAATAGCAAGGGCTAGCCATAAACTCGTATTAATTTTTTTCATTACTTGTTGGTTTTTTCGTTGATCTTATGCTCTAATTGTTGTATTTTCCCTAACATAAGTTAAGTTACAGACTCTACCGTAATAAAGTAGTTATGTAGAACGTGTTTACAAATTACGATAAGGTCCATTTGGGACAAATTTTCTCCTAAAGCAATTCTTAAACACGTTCTTAAAGTCTTTCTTTACAACTTATATCCGCAGGTTTCCTTCCTCCAATTTTTTTCCTGCTTACCGCTAAAACTCCCATTTCAATTAGGTACGGTGCCGCATCGTCTACCGGTCTTGTGGTTATTATGAGAATTCTCCAATTAGCCCGCTGATCCTTCCGACGATTGGCACTTGTACCTTTCTTTTTGGCCTAAATGGAGCATGGATGCTACGAAATTGCAAGCTTTTGCAACAAATCCACAAATGCGTCTAGCCTATCAACAGCATCTTTGTACCAATCCTACACTGACAACAAGACGTTTTGGATCTGTCCAGTAGACAGCCGAACACAAAACGGAACTGATCTCTCACAGCAGAGCATCACTGGCTTTCCAATCCTCCAAACCAATTGGCGTCAGACATAATCATCTTAAAAACCACAATGGTCATGAAGAAAGCACTTAAGATTTTTGGAATTCTGCTAGGGGTAGTCGTTCTGCTGATTGGTATTGCCGCCATCTATAACAGCAGCGCTGCGCTCCCCACCTATGAAGCCGAAATTCCCGACATCCAGATTGAAGCTGATTCCAACCGGATTGCGCGAGGAGCTAAAATCGTAAAAGGAACCTGCACTTTCTGTCATCAAGGAGAAGAAGGTCGCCTGGATGGGAAAAAGCTGATGGATGAACCCGCCTTTGGAAAGATCTTTTCTAGCAATATTACTCGTCATCCAGAAACCGGGATTGGAAACTATTCTGACGGGGAACTAGTCAGGCTGCTAAGAACAGGGATCAAAAGCAATGACAAGTTGGTTGTCCCCATGATGGCTAAGATGCCTCACCTTTCCGATGAGGATGTCTACAGCATCATTGCTTATCTGCGCTCCGATGCCCCAGAACTAGCTCCTTCTGCCACGGCACGGCCAGAACCTGAGATGGGGTTTGTAGGTAAAGCTCTATTTCGCCTTGTATTTAAACCGCTCACCATGCCTGAATCCCCTATTCCACAACCTGACAAGACAGATCGAGTGGCATATGGGAAATATCTCATCACGGATGCCATGGAATGTGCCAATTGTCACTCCGCCTCTTTCGACACCTACAATATTGTGCATCCAGAACAATCGGAAGGTTTTTTAGGCGGCGGAAACTTGGTGGAACTCACAGGCATGGGTAAAATGTTAAGCCCGAACATCACCATGCACCCAGAAAAGGGTATTGGCAGGATGACGGTGGAGGAATTTGTACAGATCGTAAAATATCGACAATACCCAGGCGGCAGGGAGCTCAATCCCATTATGCCCAACTATGCTTCCTACAGCGATGATGATATTAGAGCCGTCTGGGAGTATATCCAGACGGTACCAGTATCTGATAATGACGTATCAGAGCTGGCAGAAAAACTAGTGGCGAATTAAGCCTCAAATCTTCTTATGCCTATTATTTAAAGTTGAGTCACTGTTGTTATGCAACAGTGGCTTTCTTGTTAATTCGAGCTTCAATACAATTGTCCAGGTGATTATTTCTGAACTGAAACACGGCTTTCTTATAGCAAATACTTATTTTAACCAAAGGGATTCAATCCTACCCTCTATTATTCAGTTTTGACGCTCAATTGTATGCCAACTCTTCAAACAAGTTTACTTACGATAATCTTATTGGTAAGCCTTTCAGCTTGTACAAATCAGCAATCATCCAAAGAAGCCGGTAATGATCCGCCCAACATCGTACTTATTTTTACCGATGATCAAGGCTATGGAGACATTGGCAGCTATGGCGCCGCCGGGTTCACGACCCCTTATCTAGATCAACTCGCTAGCCAGGGAATGCGCTTTACGCACCATTATTCTGCACAACCTGTTTGCAGTGCCTCCCGCGCAGGTCTCCTCACTGGCTGTTACCCCAATCGAATTGGCATTTCCGGGGCCCTTTTCCCGCATCATAAGATAGGAATCAACTCGAACGAGATAACCCTGGCAGAAATGCTAAGAGAAAAAGGCTACGCTACCGGAATCTTTGGTAAATGGCACCTGGGCCATCACAAGGAGTTCTTACCCCTTCAGCATGGATTTGATGAATATGTAGGAGTGCCCTACTCCAATGATATGTGGCCCATTAAATTAGATGGAACCCAAGCAAAAGAGGGCGAAGGGCGAGGGCATTTTCCGCACCTACCATTGGTGGAAGGCAATGAGACTATTGAGGAAATCAAATCCTTTGCTGGGCAAGATAAACTCAGCCAACTCTACACAGATAAAGCCGTTGACTTTATTAAACGCAATGCGGACCACCCCTTCTTCTTATATCTACCTCATACCATGCCTCATGTTCCGCTGGGTGTATCAGCTGATTTCCGCGGAAAAAGTGAGCAAGGCTTGTATGGAGATGTCATGATGGAGTTAGATTGGTCAGTAGGACAGGTGATGCAGACGTTAGAGGAAGAAGGGCTGACAGAAAACACCATCTTTATTTTCACTACCGATAATGGTCCTTGGCTTAATTACGGCAATCACGCTGGATCTTCAGGCGGACTAAGGGAAGGGAAAACGACGAGTTGGGAAGGGGGACAAAGGGTACCTATGATCATTCGCTGGCCTGGAAAGATCCCGGCCGGTCGGGTCAGCAACAAGCTATCCTGCAATATTGATATTTTTCCTACCATTGCTGAGATCGTTGATGCTCCACTTCCTCCGCATCCCATTGATGGAGTGAGTATGCAAGCGGTTTGGCGAGGAGATCTGGAACAAACTCCTCGTAAGGAACTCTACTATTATTTTCGAAAGAACCACCTGAACGCAGTGCGAAAGAATCAGTGGAAACTGGTGTTCCCGCATACTTACGCCTCTTACAACGCTCCTCCAGGCAATGATGGCAGAGGTGGAAAACGAGTATCAACGAAGATAGACTCTATTGAGCTGTACAATCTCGTTCGCGATCCTGGAGAGGCCTATAATGTAGCCGCCCTTTATCCGGAAGTAATCGAAGAATTGCAGGTCGTAGCTCAAACTGCTCGTGAAGAATTGGGAGACCTCAATCAAGGCATGGAAAAGGGAAGCGGTAATCGGCCGATTGGTAAATTAAGTAGTGAAGAACAATAGAAAAACCATTTCAACTTTAAACAAGGATCTTAATACTAGACATAAGAGCTAAGAGGCTAGACCGCTTCTCTGTAAGATGCTATACATCGGGGTTTTAGGAGAAACTTTGCCGTCTGTCTTCTTATAGCAGCCCTCTACCTGTCTCGTATTAGGAACCGCTTGCTGTAAATCCATCCAACATGCAAATTGTTAGAACACTTTTGATATGCCTGATCATCAGCTGCCTCACAGCTTGTCAATCTTCTGAAAAGCTTCCTAACTTCATTATCATCTTTTGTGATGACCTCGGATATGGAGATATTGGTGCCTATGGCAACACGATTCACCGTACGCCAGCCTTAGATCGGATGGCTGAGGAGGGAGTAGTACTCACCGACTTCTACGTATCAAGTGGCCTATGCACCCCATCAAGATCTAGCTTGATGACGGGGAGCTATGCTCAACGAGTAGATATGCACATCAATACGCGCCCTTGGGGAAGCGTTGGTCGGCAAGTACTATTCCCAAGGGCTCATAAAGGACTGCACCCAGACGAAACTACCATTGCCGAAATGCTAAAAGGTAAAGGATATCGAACCGCCTGCATCGGAAAATGGCACCTTGGGGATCAACCTAATTTCTTACCTACCAAAAATGGTTTTGACTACTACTATGGGATACCCTACAGCAATGATATGAATCGGGATTTTTGTCCACTCCCTTTGATGCGAAACGACACCGTCATTGAAGCGCCAGTCGATCAATCGACCCTAACTAAACGCTACACCCAGGAAGCTTTGGATTTCATAGCACAGGACAAATCACGTCCCTTCTTCCTCTACTTGCCTCATGCCATGACTCACAACCCGCTATATGCAAGTGATGATTTTAAAGGAAGGTCAGATAATGGTATTTATGGCGATGCTGTTGAAGAGATCGACTGGTCTACGGGTCAGATTCTGGATTTTCTCAGACGAGAGGGCCTATCTGAAAACACCATGGTCCTCTTCACGTCCGATAATGGCGCGGCCAAACCTTTTGGCGGAACCAATAAGCCTTTATCCGGCTGGAAAGGCAGTACAATGGAAGGAGGCATGCGCGTTCCCGGTATCTTCTGGTGGCCTTCGAAACTACCTGCCCGACAAATTGAAAACGAGATGGCCACCACCATGGATTTATTCCCAACTATAGCGAAAATTGTAAACGCCCCCTTACCAGGTGTACAGCTTGATGGTCATGATATACTACCCCTTTTGCAAGGCAAACAAGCCGCCTCGCCCTATGAATACTTTTACTATTATCAGTTGGAACACCTCCAAGCTATTCGTAAAGGCCAGTGGAAAATACATTTGCCATTGGATAGTATGTACCAACACTTCCATCGAGCGATAATGAGAGAAGGAAGGCCCGTAGCGCTCTATGACTTGTCCAAAGATGATGCGGAAAGCCAGAATATAGCGGATTTGCATCCCGAACTTGTGGAAGAATTACTAGTAAAGGCTGACCAAGTCAGACAAGAATTAGGGGACTTCGGGATAAATGGGAACCAAGTCAGACCTGCTGCACTAGTTGATAATCCCACGGTACTGCTCAAGAAGTAGGACCTCAAGAATAAACCTCTAAACAATTATAGCTCATAAATGAAGATAGGTTTTGGCATTCTCTTGGATATCCCTACTCATAATTTTATTCGCCAATTGCAACTGGAATTGCATCAAGTCATTGGAATCGGCATGCCTAGGCAACCTCCACATGTGACCTTTAAGTCGCCCTTTGAAGTAACCGAGATCAAGCCGTATGCTAAGTATTTCACACAGCTGGCCGCAGAAACTCCTGCCTTTGAGCTAAGCTTGGAGGGCTTCGGTCATTTTGGAGAGCAAGTGCTGTTCCTTGATGTCCAGGAAAATGCTGTCCTTACTGATTTTCATGAGCAAGTCTTACAAGACATGAGGACTTTGTTTGACATTTCTCCCGATCCGTACGAAGGGAGTAATGTCAAATTTCACACAAGTATTGCTGGCTTTCAGCAAGCGGAGCAATTCCAAGCCGCTCAGAAACATATCCAGCATTACCAACCCGATTTTTCCTTCCGCATTACAGAACTAGGACTCTTCTACTACTTGGGACCGGGGCAAGGCTGGATTATTTCACAACGAGCAGAACTAGCATCATAGATGTACAGGCTCTAAATTGTCCTTGAAAAGTCGTATTTTCAGTTTCGATTCTTGCCACCACCTAGAAGAACTGAAGGCAAGAAACCCACCCACTGTGTCTTGAGATACAACAATCAGCGATATGCTTTGTTAATTCATGCATGCCTTTGTACAGCGAAAAAGCTGCTTGAATTTGGCTTTTGGAATTTGTTATAGGCCTATTTTTTTTCCAATTGAGGCTCTTTTTGAGGAAAATAGCAGC
>ENA-UENT01000819-UENT01000819.1-marine-metagenome-genome-assembly--contig:-NODE-819-length-11888-cov-124.332012_pt1 | contig 11888 bp, 2 predicted proteins | sample MGYA00237879_ERZ529330 | MGnify/ENA primary metagenome ERZ529330 (study PRJEB26372, sample SAMN05368345) | marine metagenome | biome: cultured habitat; feature: ocean water; material: water; isolation... | reverse complement strand
GATCGCTATTCTTCCTATTACTTACGTGTTTTTACTCACTTTCTAAATGTGTAGTGCTATATCTGTTCTTGTTGCTATAAAAATTTGATATTATATATGACTATCATTTTTTATACATTATTTTTGAGATAATTAGTCAATATTTTTTGAAGAAAACCTAACAACAATAAACAAATAATTAATTTTTTTCTGTGGAGCGATCGCTATTCTTCCTATTACTTACGTGTTTTTACTCACTTTCTAAATGTGTAGTGCTATATCTGTTCTTGTTGCTAGAAATAATTTGAAAATTATAGATAAATATCATTTTTGAGATAATTAGTCAATATTTTTTTAGAAAAACCTAACAGAAACAAACAAATAATTAATTTTTTTTTCTGTGGAGCGATCGCTATTAAATTAAGTGTTAGTATTAAAAAATATCTAAATAACATAATATAGCAACATAAATTATAATTAGGATGACGACAAATGAAAAAACGTAATTTAGGGATTATTTTTAATCTCCTTAGTTGGGGGGTAGAGTAGGCTTACTTTTGAGCTGTCTGTGGTACTATATATATGCATAGATAAATCATATAATTCTTATGAGAGAAGAAGTAATAGGATTAGAACCATCACAAAACATACTAGGATTTGAATTAGAATCAAAACATCAGTCTGTTAATATGATGTTCCCAGTTTATTCTGTGCAGGAACCTGATGTGCTGGAACAAGTACCTATGGACGAGGTAGACAACCAACTGCCACAAATTATAGTGCCCAGTAAAATCATCAATTCGTCTCAGCTAGACCTAACAACTGTTGCTTCAACACCAGAGGACATTGATGGTAAAGATCCTCTCACTGGTCTTACAACAGAGGAAGCCAATATTCCCCCAGAAAAAAATGCATATACTATAAAGCAGAGAAAAGCTAGAAAGAAAGACCCAGGCAATAATGTGAAAACAGCTCTAAACTTAGGGCGGGTGGGAGACGACGTCATAACATACAATGATAATATAGGTATGAAATCTGGTAAGGCCAGAGACAAAAATGACTACTACAAATTTAACCTAAAAGGTAAAGAGAATGATGTCAGCATAGTAGTAGATGGCCTGAAAGATAACGCTAACCTAGAATTACGGAATAAAAATGGTAAGTCTGTTTTATTTAACTCCACACAAAAAGGTAAGAAACCAGAAACCATTGAGCAAGAATTAGCTCAAGGTACTTATTTCTTGCGGGTTTACCCCAAAGGGAACGCGAAAACTAAATATGAGCTCAGTATTAGTGCGGAAGAAATACTCCAAGACCCCGATAGCAAATCACCTGGAGCCACTAATTTAGGGCCATTAGGTAAGAAGAAAAAAGTAATTACGGACGAGATAGGTTTTAAGGAAAAAGGCACTCGGGATAATAGGGACTTCTATAAATTTACCTTAACCGAAAAGTTAAATAATCTAAATATTGTTTTGGATGGTCTCAAGGACGATGCTAATATCCAACTTTTAGATGAAGATGGCAAAACAATTATCGACCAGTCAAGAAGCAAGGGCAAGAAGAAAGAAATAATTGACCAAATTTTAGAAGGGGGTACTTATTACCTGAAAGTTACTCCAACCGGAAATGCTAGGACTAAATATCGGCTAAGTTTGGATGGGGATAAAATTGACGACCCAGATGGTACTCGAACACGGGCAGAGAATTTGGGAACTCTTGGTAATAAACCGATAAAAAAACGAGACGAAATAGGTTTTGAGGTAGGTGGAAAGCGAGACCAAAAAGATTATTATCAATTTAATTTGAATAGGGATAGTGAGGTAAATTTTTCCCTGGATGGTCTCAACCAAAATGTAGATTTGAAGTTGTTGGGCAGTAAAGGAAATTTGCTTTACAGTTCTACTAATAAGGGCAAAGAAGTAGAAAAAATTAGCACTATTTTAGATAAGGGTAAATATTATGCCTTGGTTGAGCCAATGGGTAGCGATCGCTCAGAATATACCTTATCTATAGATGGGGATAGTAAAATTCAAGACCCCGATGCTAAATTACCGGGGAAAAATCTGGGTAAATTAAAGGGAAAAACTATTTCTCGAATTGACGATATTGGTTTAAAGAAAAAAGGTTTTTTAGATACGAGTGACTTCTGGAGAATTGAGTTAACAAAGGAAACAGACTTAACTATTACTTTAGACAGGTTGAGTCAAAATGCGGATTTAGAATTATACGACAAAGATGGAACTACTCTGATTTATAGTTCAAAAGAAAAGGGCAAAAAACCAGAAGAAATTAGCAGTATCTTGGATAAAGGTATCTACTACATTAAGGTAAAATCTAAGGGTGGTAGCAGTAGCAAATATAAATTGAGCGTAACTGGCAATACGCAAATAGGAGAAAAAGATGATGCTTTGCCGGGGACGAATTTGGGAGAATTGGGAAATCAAAAGATTGTTAAAAAGGACGAAATTGGTTTTGAATCTTCCCAAAATATCCGGGATGTTGGGGATTTCTATAATTTCAGTTTAGCAGAACAAAGGGGGGTTAATATTACTCTAGATGGTTTAACCGGTGATGCTAATTTATTCTTGGTAGGAAATGATGGGGGAGAAATAGAAGTTTCTAACAATAAAGGTAAGAGAAATGAAATTATCAACGAGATTTTGCAGCCAGGAAATTATTATATTGGTGTGAAACCAAATGGGGGAAAGGTTAAGACTAATTACAATTTAGAAGTAACAACTAATCTTCAGAAGGATGATTTTAATAATCGTCAGAATGCCCAGCAATTAGGGACTCTTAATTTGCAAGACCAGGTGACACAAAACAATAGGGTAGGGTTCAAAGAAGGTAGCCTTATAGACCAAGCAGATTTCTACAGTTTTAAACTGACTGAAACCAGTGATGTTAATTTGTCTTTGGATGGCCTGGATGGAGATGCAAATTTGTTATTGCTGGATAATAAGAACACCCTTGATGAATCTACTGCCAAAGGTCTCAAAGCTGAAAATATTAAGAAAAAGTTAGAAGCAGGGACTTATTATGCGGCAATTTTCCCGGTTTCTGGAGCTAAAACTGATTACGAATTAACTCTGGGGGTAACACAGAAAACTGTAGATTTGTCTAGTTTGAAGTTTGAAGCCCTGGATGTGCAAGATGGATTAAAAGCCGGGGAGAGACTTAAGGTTAATTACCAGGTTAATAACATCGGTAATACTAAGGCAGATGCTTTTGAGGTTGGATTTTATTTGTCCAAAGATGAGGGTATAGACAAGGGAGATTTCCTCTTGGGGACTGCCAAGGTTAAGTCTCTTTCCGGTGATAAGAATACCAAGAAGTTGGCGAAGCAATTGACTCTGCCAGAGTCCGGGGACAATTTCTGGCAGGGCTCTGGAGACTACTATCTGGGTATGATGGTGGATGTTCAGGACGCTATTGTCGAAAATAACGAACTGAATAATACCGGCAGTCAGAGAGTGGGTGTTGATCTTTCCAGCGATTTGATTGTTAGCGGTTTTGATGTGCAGGAAAAAACTGTTAACCCCGGACAAAAGTTTAATGCCAAAGTCACTTTGAATAATGCTGGTGGTAAGCTTGATGATTTCCGGGTGGGATTTTATGTGTCAGAGGATAATGAAATTACTACCAGTGATGAGTTACTCGGTTCTAAGATGGTCACATCTTTGGGGGGTAAGAAGAGTACTACCATCAACAAGCAGTTGACTTTACCAGTGGCCAGCGTCAGTGGAGTTAAGAAATATTTTATTGGGGCGATCGCTGACGACCAAGATGTATTGAGGGAAGTCAACGAGACTAACAATGTTAGCAAAGAAAAAGTCTCCCTGAGTCCTGTACCCCAGGACAATGCGGGCAACAAACTAAATAAAGGGCGAAAAGTTGGTGTCCTTGGTAATAAAACTCAGAAGTTCTCAGACTGGGTGGGTGATTTCTATGGCGTCTCGGAAGATACCCACGACTACTACAAGATAGAACTTGATGACAGAAGTCGTCTCAATTTAAATCTCAAGGGTTTGAGCGCTAATGCCAACCTCTACTTGTACGACAGCGATGGAGATTTGCTACAAAAGTCTGAGGAGTCGGAGAATAAAGAGGAAGCAATTGATATAAAATTATTACCTGGTACTTATTATGGTTTAGTTTGGAAGGATGACGGAGGCAACACCAACTATGACTTGGAAATGTCAGCATTGCCACTAGAATATCCAGTGCCGCAAATTACGGGCTGGAACCGCAATACTGCCCTGAATATTGGTGCGGTCAGTGCTACTCCCATAGCAAAAACTGAATATGTGGGTAACCCCCACGGGTTTGTAGATGACCTGAATGATTTCTATAAGTTTCAGGTAGAGGGTAGCGGTAGCCAGGTTCAAATTGATTTGACGGGGTTGAACAAGAATGCCGATCTATATCTTTATAACAGCGAAAGCAGTAGTAGTATCGCCAGGTCGGAGACGCTGCAAAAAGCTGATGAAAGTATTGTCAAAAATTTGAGTCCAGGAACTTATTTTATTGAGGTTCAAAGCATTAACAACGCTAAAACTAACTACAATTTACAGGTGGTGGGAACTCCACTGCCAGATAATGGTGCTGGAGAAAATCCTGACCAAGCACTAGATTTAGGGACCTTAGGAGAAACAATAGTTAATGATTGGGTGGGAGATATTGATGGCACTGACTACTATATGTTCGCTGTAAGTGAAAATAGTACAGTTGATATGAGTTTGACGGGAATGAGTGGCAATGCTAATCTGAAACTGTTCGATAATAAGGAAAAAAGTCTGTCCTCTTCTTCACAAGAGGGTAATGCCGATGATGGGATAGCTATTAACTTAACTCCCAGTAACTATTTCGTTGAAGTAGAGCGTTACAGTGGAGTCGTAGGTACCCCCTACAATTTCCAAATATCAGCTACTTCCCGGGCAGAAGATTTGGTCGGCAACGACTTGGAGACAGCAAAAGATATTGGAGCTTTAACAACTTTCAACCAGACTGAATGGGTAGGTAGCTTCGATGTCAGTGATTACTACAAGTTTAGTCTGGCTGAGGATAGTGAGGTTGACCTCAATCTAACAGGAATGAATAGCAACGGCCAACTTTATCTTTACGACAGTGAGGGAGAAGTACTGACAAGTTCCATAAATGACAGCAATACGGATGAAGCTATTATCACTAACTTGAACCCGGGTACATATTATGTCAGGGTCTGGCGCTATAAATCATATAGCCGGGAAGCAACTAGCGTTAACTATAATTTAACGGCATCGGCAACCACTATTCCTGACTCTGGAGGAAACACCCGAGAAACAGCAGGGGATATAGGTGATATATCTACTCCTAAGACGCTTAGTAATTGGGTAGGGAATGTCGACCCCAATGACTACTATAAATTCACCTTGACTCAAGATAGCGATGTTAGTCTCAATCTAACAGGGATGGATGATAATGGTCAACTTTATCTTTACGACAGTGAGGGAGAAGTACTGACAAGTTCCATAAATGACAGCAATACGGATGAAGCTATTATCACTAACTTGAACCCGGGTACATATTATGTCAGGGTCTGGCGCTATAAATCATATAGCCGGGAAGCAACTAGCGTTAACTATAATTTAACGGCATCGGCAACCACTATTCCTGACTCTGGAGGAAACACCCGAGAAACAGCAGGGGATATAGGTGATATATCTACTCCTAAGACGCTTAGTAATTGGGTAGGTAGTGCCGATCCCAACGATTACTATAAATTCACGTTGACTGAGGATAGTAACGTCAATCTCAATCTAACAGGAATGGATGACAATGGTCAACTTTATCTTTATGACAGTGAGGGAGAAGTACTGACAAGTTCCATAAATGACAGCAATACGGATGAAGCTATTATCACTAACTTGAACCCGGGTACATATTATGTCAGGGTCTGGCGCTATAAATCATATAGCCGGGAAGCAACTAGCGTCAACTACAATTTGACGGCATCGGCAACCACTCTTCCCAACTCTGCGGGTGATGATTTTGAAACGGCAAGGGATTTAGGCATGGTCAGCGCCGCTCAAACTATCAGGGACTGGGTTGGCGACCTCCAATATGATGATTACTACAAATTCAGCGTTGCCGCCAATAGCTCTATTAACCTCAAGCTTGCAGGTTTAACCGCGAATACCGGCCTATACTTGTACGATAGCAAGGAGAAACTAATAGGGAGTTCCGACAACGATAGTAACGCTGATGAATCTATTGTCTATAATTTGGCAAGTGGTAATACCTATTATGTTAAAGTTGAGGGACGTTCTCCTTATTATGGTGGGGACAACACCTATTATAACCTTGAACTCTCGGCCACTCCCCTGACCTACTCGCCAGATAATATCGTCGGCAACACCGAAGCTCAAACTAAGAATATTGGTGCTTTGGGTGCGACCCAGAGTTTCACAGATTTTGTCGGCAATCAATATGTTGATCGTGACAAGAATGACTTCTACCAGTTTGTCCTAGGAGAGACTAGCACTGTCAACCTTAATCTCGGGAGTATGACAGCAGATGCAGACCTGGTACTGCTTGATAGCGAATATTCCCAGATTACTGAATCTAGTCAGCTTACCAATGTTGACGAAGTGATTATCCGTAACTTACAGGCTGGAACTTATATCGCTGGAGTCAAGAGTATAGAGAATGGGAATACCGGTTATAATTTGCAATTGTCCGCAACAGCCCACCCAGATGGTGCCGGAGATACTGTTGGAACAGCCCGACTAATTGGCACTTTAGCAGGGCCTCAAACCTTTAACGACTGGATCGGGAATGTTGATGAAAAGGATTACTATCAGTTTGTCATAGATGCTGTTAGCACTGTCAACATTAACCTGGGAGGAATGACTGGCAATGGTAATATTGGACTGTATGATATTGAGGAAAGTCCTCTGCTCTATTCCCAAAATACTGAGAATGCTGATGATGTAATTGTTGCTGATTTAAATCCCGGAACTTACTACGTCCAAGTTTGGAATGATAGGGGTAACTTTGGTACTAACTACAGTTTGCAACTGTCTCCCACAGTCCGGGTGGATAATGCTGGTGGTGCTGACTCGCCTCTAGATTTGGGAGCGCTGACTACTATTAATGCTACTAACTGGGTATCCCCAGGAATAGATGAAGAAGACTATTATAAGTTTTCTGTAGGTGAGAATAGTGCAGTTAGTTTGAACTTAACTGGTTTGACAGATGCTATCAATTTCAATCTTTATAACAGCGCCATGGAGGAAATTGCTTCAGCTCCTAATGACGAGAATACTGAGACGGCGATCGCTAAAAATCTAACCCCAGGTAATTACTTGGTTGAGATAAGCAACTTCTGGGGCAACGGAACTGAATACAATTTCGTCGCTACTGCAACTCCTATTTCTGATAATGCCGGAAATGATTTTGATGTAGCGCGGAATATCGGTGCAGTCAGCGCAACTCAAGCCTTTAGTGACTGGGTAGGAAGAATAGATCGTAATGACTACTACAAGTTTGATATCCCCCAAAACAGCGAAGTAACCATTAATCTGACAGGTTTAGCAAGCGACGCCGACCTCTACTTGTACGATAGCCAAGAAAACGAGATAGTTAGTTCTACTAATGATGACACCAATAACGAATTAATTACGGAAAAACTACCATCGGGTACTTATTACGCTTTAGTATGGCAGTCAAGTGGTCACACTAACTACAACCTAGATTTTTCGGCCACTCCCCTGACCTACTCGGCACCTAATATAGTGGGCAATACGGAAGCTCAAACTAAGAATATTGGTGCTTTGGGTGAGGCCCAGACCTTTACTGATTTTGTCGGCATCTCCCAGAATATCGACAGTGACAAGGAAGATTTCTACCAATTTACCCTCGCGGAGGATAGTACTGTCAGCCTCAGTCTCAATGGTTTGAGTGCCAATGCGGATCTAACCTTACGCAATAACGAATACTACTGGTTAGATGATTCTACAAACTTCTTGAATGCTTCGGAAAATATTACTCGCAACCTGGTAGCAGGGACTTATATTGTTGAGGTCGAAAGCATCGGCGATGCTAGTACTGGTTATAATTTACAACTATCGGCAGTAGCACATCCAGATGCTGCGGGGAATACATTCGATACCTCAAAGCCAGTGGAAAATCTAGCAGAAGTTCAAACCTTTAATGACTGGGTAAGTAATATTGACGAGAATGACTACTATAAGTTTAATCTTAGTGAAAAACGGACTGTTAATATTGAGCTATCTGGTTTGAGTGACGAGGCTTCCTTGTATCTCTATAACTCCTCTGGGGACACTTTTAGTTACGATGCTAATGGGCATTATCAGGGTAGTTCCTATGTTTGGAAAATTAACTCTGGTGAGATGGGTTCTATTTCTCGGTTGTTAAATTCTGGGAACTATTTTGTCGGAGTGTTTTACGAGAGTTATAATGGTTTGGGTACTAATTACAGTTTGAGTATGTCTGCTACTTAATATGTTTTTCTAGATGGAGATTTTGGGACATTATGTCATCAAAAAAAATTTTGAGAAAAAATGTTGCTTTTTCAGATAGTAGTGGTATAATAGTATCACTGAAAAATATTTCAGTTCAACTTAGTTTAGTTTTTTGATATATCTTCTAATCTGAATGCATTTGGCCATAAGTTGGGGATAATTATTAATAAACTATGGTTTATCTAAATGTTGTCAAAAAGCCTGCGCTCTCCTGATAAGGTAGTGTCGGGATGAATGCCAAAGTTACCATGACTTAAGCTTGGTATAAACAACAAAAACGAGTAGGTTACAAACAAACCTTACCTTTTTGGCTGCGGGGCTGGCAGTGTCAGTGTGGGTCAGCTTTTTTATAACTGAAGAGAGTAAATCTCTAAAGACGGTTGCTATGAATTAGAAAGACCCTAACAGCGATTTTAGAGAATCCTTTGCTGTCTCGTAAGAGCAGCACTGGGATGATTTTAAAATACGATAGTGACTCAAATAATTAAGAAATGCAGGCCGGCAAGGCCTATCAATATCTGTGGATAAGTAACCACCGATGGTCTAAATGGAGGCAGGAAGTAAAAATTAGATTGTCACCTTATGTGACGTTGTGACGTTTTGTATCAGTTTTATATAGCAAAAAAATAATTATGGCTAACGACACCAGAGCAGATGCGTTAGACCTGGGAGTCATCGAACTAGAACCGACTGTAACGAACGATCAGATCGGTTTTAGAGTAGATGGTAAACGGGAGCGCAACGACTTCTACAAATTTAAGCTCGACGAGGAAAGCGACTTTAATCTAACCCTAGACAAGTTAGATAAGAATGCTAATGTCCAAATATTAGATAGTGATGGCTCAGTATTATTCAAGTCGACAAAACCTGGTAAACAACGAGAAGTTATTGATGCGGAATTAGATGCAGGAGAATATTTTGTCCGCGTCTTACCAAAAGGCATGGCACAAACAGATTATAGGTTGAGTCTTAATGCTGATCCAATAACTGACGATGAGCTTCCTGGTGTCTCCCTAGGAGTCCTGGATAGTGAAGAAGAGGTTACGTTTACCGATGAAATTGGTTTTGCCAAGGGAGGCCAAAGGGACAAAAACGATTACTTCAACTTTACCTTAGATCAGGATAGTGATGTCAGCCTCACTCTAGACCAGCTAAAAAAGAATGCCAACGTCCAAATTTGGGACGATAAAGGGAAGACCTTGTTGCTGCAATCTCGAAATAAGGGACGCCAGGAAGAAACGATTAACGCTATCTTGGAAAAAGGGGATTATCTGGTGCGGGTCTTCCCTCAGGGTAGGGCTAGAACTTCCTACCGCTTGGGGTTGAGCGCCGACGAAATATTGCCACCGGAAAAGCTTCCGGGCACTGATGTTGGGGACCTTCTAGCTTCAGAAGAACCACACTTTGCTATTGAAGATATCGGCTTTGGTCGCGGTCGGCAGCGCAACACAAAGGATTATTACACTTTTGAGTTGAGTCAAGAAGCTTCCTTTTATGCAGAACTAGATCAACTACAGCGGAACGCTGATATCTATTTATACGAATATGATCCTGATGAACCAGAAGAACTAGGTTCCCGGTTGAATAAGTCTACCCGCAAAGGCAGAAGACCAGATACCATCAGCGAATTTTTACCTGAAGGACACTATGCCCTAGAGGTACGCCCTAGAGGTGCGGCTAAGACCGACTACCGACTGGAATTGGACGCCAGGATCAATGTAGATGATTTCCCCGCTCCAGAAATGGCGAAGGACTTGGGGGAGTTGGTACCTACACCCACTAATGAGACGGGTAATAATGTGGGGCTATTGACAGACGATCGATTCCGAGACCAAGCGGACTGGTTTAAGTTCACCCTCAGCGCTGAGAAAAATGTCGATTTAACCTTAGATGAACTGCGGGTAAATGCGGCAGATGCCGAAATTTATGATGCCGATGGCACTACACGGCTCTACAAATCAAAAAATAAAGGTAAGCAACGGGAAACTATTAACGAAAACCTAGATGCCGGTACCTATTATGTAAAGGTAGTCGCTAGGGGTAGTAGTAATACCAACTATCGCCTGAGTCTGAGCGCGGATGAACCCATCTCACCAACAGATACCTTTCCTTTGGGAACTCTGGAGTCTCCCACAGAATATAGCAATAACGACAAAATAGGTGGAGAAGGCGGCGGGGTACGCAACTCACAGGACGAATATACTTTTACTATCAACGAGTTAACTGAGTTTAATGCCACTCTAGACCAAATCAAGCGAAATGTTGACCTAGAGCTTTATAAGGGCTCCATGCTGGTGGACAGCTCCAAGGAAAAGAGAAATAATCCAGAAATAATTGATCAAGTCTTAGAGCCAGGGGATTACACTTTGCGAGTGATGCCAATGGGCAATGCTGAGACTACCTACCGTCTGGGTATAGACACTGAAGTAGTCGCCGAGGGAGATGAAACTTTTGAGGTCGGTTCTTTACTTGATCTGAACAATAACGAGTACAAAAAGAAAGGAAGAATTGGGGATTTCCAGAATGGTTCTCGGAACCTCAACGACTTCTACAACTTAACCTTAGATAACAACAGCAACTTCATGCTCACCCTAGACGAAATGACGCGGGATGCTAATGTGATGGTGTTGGATAGCGAAGGTGATATGGTCCTTAGTGGCTTTAACCCTGAGAATGCTCCAGAAATTTTGAGTGACACTTTGGATGCTGGGGACTACACAGTGCAAGTCTTCCCGGTGGGCAATGCTAAAACTAGCTATTTCCTGAAAATGAACGCCGACCCGCTTCCTGATCCTCCTGATGACATGGATGACGGGGATGATGATGACATGGGAGATGATGGTGATGAAACGGAAGTAGATCCCATTACGGGAGACCCAGATGGCACCCCGGAGGATGCTACAGATTTGGGAAGTGATCTGCTTACTCAAAGTGGTAAAATAGGTTTTATGGAAGACGGAGTAGATGACGTCAATGACTACTATAAATTTACTCTCGACGCAAACGATGACATCCGGATAATTTTGTCCGGCCTGACCCAAAATGCTGACTTAACTCTCTTGGGTAGTGACGGCGAAACCGAAATCTTTACCGAAATCTTTAAGTCTTCTAATCCCGGTACGAATACCGAAAGGATCAATGCCACTTTAGAAGCGGGGGATTATTACCTGCAAGTTGAGGCTGTCGGTGATGCCCAAAGTGACTATACAATTAATTTTTTCTAAACTCATTTTGTAGTAAGCGCTTTAGCTCTAAGGAAAGTAGCTTTAAATTCCTAAAGCGATTACTACGAAGTAAGTCAAACTCGAATTTGTAAGCAAAACAAAGGAAGAAAAAAATGCCGGAGACTTTTCAAGTTGAATTTAGTGGCACCTGGGGAGA
>ENA-UENT01000818-UENT01000818.1-marine-metagenome-genome-assembly--contig:-NODE-818-length-11907-cov-5.013391_pt1 | contig 11907 bp, 11 predicted proteins | sample MGYA00237879_ERZ529330 | MGnify/ENA primary metagenome ERZ529330 (study PRJEB26372, sample SAMN05368345) | marine metagenome | biome: cultured habitat; feature: ocean water; material: water; isolation... | reverse complement strand
GCTATAACTCTAAGCTATCCAACACCAACTAACTAACTAACTAACCTACACCCCCCTCCGGTCAAAGCCGAAAGCGTGGCCTCCAAACTCAGCGCCCATCTGCATACCAATGGCAGCTTGCTTGAGTTCCTCTGGTACATCACCTGCAAAGAAGAAAGGTCCAGGTGTGGCAATCTCTAGTAACTGTGGGAAATGCTGAGCTGCGGTACCCATCAAATGGAAGCCCAAGGCGTTACCGTCTTTGAATAGGTCGTGTACTAGAATGGCGTTCTCCTCGTCTGCGTAGTAGCATTCCATTTTAAGGCTATCGGGCTCATTATCTTGCATAGCTTGGAATACTTCTTGATACATAGCTTTTAGTTCGTCCAATTTGCCAGGTTTAGCAGTCCACTTGTAGAATACGGTAATTTCGTTGCCTTTCATTGTATTAGGTTTTAATGATGATTTAATCTATTCGGACACGCCGTCGCATCCTCTTTCCGTAATCGGATGATACAAAGGTATGGCACAAATGAGCCTAATGAAGGAGTCATTTATGACAACTTAAGGGGTTGATTGTGCCAAATTTGATTTGTACCTTTGTCAATAAAATAGGTATGAAACATCTGAGCATAATGGTCCCTGCCGGTAACGCGATTCTTGATACAGTGGTAGGGCCGCTTGGGCTATTCCGGATGGCTAATGCCTACCTAAAACGCACAGGAAAGGTACGCGAGGATGTGTTCAGTATTGATCTGGTTGGACTTTCTAAGGAAGTCAATTACTATAATGGTCTATTCCAAATAGCTCCTACCAAAACCATCGAAGAGGTCAAGAAAACGGATCTGATTATCGTTTCTGCCATAAGCGGTAATATTGAGTTAGAACTGGAGAATAATCAAGGGTTCGTTCCTTGGATTCAAAATCAACGCATTCAGCATGATGCGGAAATAGCCAGTCTCTGCAAGAGTGCTTTTCTGGTAGCAGAGACGGGTTTGCTGAATGGCAAGAGTTGTGCTACCCACTGGACGGCTCATGACCTTTTCAAAAAGCGCTATCCGCAAGTAAACCTCATTCCGGAGAAGGTAATTTCAGAAGATAATGGAATCTATTCCAGTGGTGGGGCCTATTCCTTTCTAAACCTGATTCTGTATCTGATAGAGCGCTATTACGGTAGAGAAGCAGCCATCTGGTGTTCTAAGGTGGCAGAGATCGATTTTGACCGTAAGGACCAGAGTCATTTCATCATTTTTAATGGACAGAAGGACCACAGTGATGAGGCGATTAAGGAGGCGCAGGAGTTTATTGAAGGTAACTACCAGGAGAGGTTAAACGTAGAGGCATTAGCGGAGCGCTTCGCCATTAGTAGAAGAAATTTTATCCGACGGTTTAAGAAAGCCACCTATAATACCCCTCTGGAGTACATCCAACGTGTAAAAATAGAAGCTGCCAAAAAACGCATGGAAGCCTCAACGTTAAACATCAACCAGATCATGTATGATGTAGGTTACTCTGATGAAAAGGCTTTTCGTAAAGTGTTTAAGAAGTACACGGGTTTATCACCAATAGCCTACCGGCAGAAGTATAATCGAGAGATGGCATTTGCTTAAGTGTCCATTGTGCATCCTTATCATTGAGATTTACGCTTAAGTTGGGCTTTATGGTCAAAGACAAAAATGCCCCTACTAACTCATAATTAAACTTGCCTTTGAAAAAGCTCATCATCAAAAAAGGACAGATTCTTCAACAACCAGGAGACTTTAATACCAAGGTGTACCAGGTTAAATCAGGCCTCCTCCGGAGCTATTCAATTGACGAGAACGGCAAAGAACACATCTTTATGTTTGCTCCTGAGGGCTGGATTATTGGCGATGGAGTAGCCCCCGACCAAGCCAGTGAGCTGTTCATTGATGCTCTTGAAGATTCAATCGTAATTCAACAGGAAAAAGGTAGTAGTCCCGGGCCAGATGTTGGTAAGCTTATTCGTCGTATTGGAGTCTTGCAGCAACGAATTATCATGCTCATGAGTGCCTCCGCTCTCGAACGCTATGAACACTTTGTGGAGACCTATCCAGACATTGTACAAAGAGTACCTCAAAAAATGATCGCTTCCTATTTGGGAGTTACGCCTGAGGCACTTAGTACAGTGAAGCGGCAACGTCAGAAACGAGATTAATACCTCCGTCTACTTTCTTAATCTACATTAATGCATAGTGGTTTTGGTTGGCCTAGTTTTGTGCTGTCTATCAGTTAGAAGAAATGCTAGCACTTTGTGGGATCCATCCTGCTACGGCGGTGCGAAAGGCAATCTGAACTAAATACAGCATGATGAAAAACCTGTTTAAAATCTCCGCAGTGCTTTGGTTAATCTGGGGTTTAGTCCACATTCTAGCGGGTGTTCTAACCTTAAAAGGTGTACTTGCTAATGACCTTAGTGCCGCTATCGGTGGTATTGCTGATGCAGTTGATCCTGTCACTTTGCAAAAGGATTATCCGGAGGCAGTAGGCGGAATTCTAGGGCAACACGGCTTCAATCTTCTTTGGTTTGGCGTTGTCACACTGATTGCTGCTTTCTATGTCTGGAAGGGAAACAAGCATGGGGTTTTTCTGGCAGCAATAGTAGGGGGCCTAGCCGACTTAGGTTACTTCATATTCATTGACTTAGGAGGATTCGCCAATTTCGTTCCTGGAACGGTCATGACAATTGTATCTGCTTCGGCCATCATTCTAAGCTTGTATGCCTATTCAAAAGAGGAGGTCACATAGGGATTATTGATTCGGCACAAAGAAACAAATCGTTACTTTCAAAAGTGACGATCTGTTTTTATTTTTGCCCTATGCAAGATCTACTCGACACTATCAAAGCGATCTCCAATGAGACGCGCATGGAGATTCTTCAGTGGCTGAAAGACCCAGAAAATAACTTTCCGCCACACAAGGAGGTGGATGGATTTGGCGATGGCGTCTGCCTGGCTTTTATCCAAGAGAAGGCTGAATTATCTCAATCTACGGCTTCACAGCATATGTCTATTCTGACGAAGGCTGGTCTGGTCATTCCTAAAAAGATCGGTAAGTGGACCTACTTTAAACGAGACGAATCTGGTATCCATAAGTTCTCTACTTTTCTGAGTGGCCAACTTGAATCATCTGCTGTGGTCACAGACGATAAAGAATCATTGCAGCGCAGAATGTTCAAGGAATTAGGCGATGAGTCATTATTCCAAAAGGCGATGTCGGCTGGTTTTAAGTACTTGGATAAAGCCCTGGATCGCAATGTATATCCTAGTGTCGAGGCGCTAGCGGATCTGACGGTGTTTGAGGAGGCAATGCCAGCACATACTGGCTCTGGCCATGAGGTGATAGAGATGTTGGAGAAATATGGTAGCCCAGCAACGGTGGCTCAAGTGGGAGGCCGGTACTATGGCTTTGTGAATGGCAGTATGGTTCCTGCTAGCCTTGCCGCAAAAAACCTGTCCATCTATTGGGATCAGAACACGGCAATGCAGGTGATTTCCCCATTGTCTTCTAAGCTTGAAGTAGTGGTCCAACGATGGCTGGTGGACCTCTTTGGTTTGCCAAAGCAAACGGTTGCTGGTTTTGTGAGTGGTACCTCCATGGCCAACTTCTGTGCCTTGGCGGCGGCTCGTTACCGTGTCCTGAAACGGCAAGGCTGGGATATCAATGAAAAAGGGCTAGCAGGTGCTCCGCCGATCAAAGTAGTTACTGGTCGGCAAGCTCATTCCACTATCCTGAAGGCGATCGCATTGATGGGCTTTGGTCGCGATAATATCATCTGGGTCGATACCGATGATCAAGGAAGGATTATTCCTGATGCTATTCCGCCGCTAGACGAACAGTCGATTCTGATTTTGCAAGCAGGTAATGTCAATACGGGTTCCTTCGATCCATTCAATAAAATCTGTCGATCTGCAGTTGCACAAGGTGCCTGGATACATATTGATGGTGCCTTTGGTCTCTGGGCAGGAGCTACCAAGGAGCTAAAGCACCTCACAGCAGACTTTGAGTACGCTCATTCTTGGGCGGTAGATGGGCACAAAACCCTCAATACGCCCTACGACTCGGGTATCGTCCTTTGCGCCGATGAAGAAGCACTGGCCTCTTCCTTGCACATGAGCGGAGGCTACATCATCAAAGGTGATGAAAGAGACGGGATGTACTACACGCCTGAGATGTCAAGACGCGCTCGGATCATCGAGCTCTGGGCTGCCTTAAAATACCTGGGGCGTGATGGTGTGAACGAGATGATTGTAGGTTTCAATCAGCGTGCTCAGCAGTTTGCAGAGTTGCTGAAAGAGATCGATGGTTTTACGGTGCTGAACGATGTAGTCTTTAATCAAGTTCTTGTGCAATGTGAAACAGATGAGCTAACGAAGAAGGTCATCAAAAATGTTCAAGAACTGCGCGACTGTTGGGTAGGAGGCTCTTCCTGGGAAGGGCGACCAGTAATTCGGGTCAGCATTTGCTCCTGGACGACTACAGAGGAGGACATTGAGCGTTCAGTAGCTTCGTTTGGAAAAGCGCTACGTATGAGCAAATCCTAGCAGAAATTGAGACCTTCCCTAGCGGAGGCTTTTATACAACTTGACAACCTCCTCAATCACAATCTGCGGATTGTCTTCCCAGATTTTGTGCCCGGCCTGCTCTGCTAGTACTTATTTGCGATTGGGTTGAGCTCCAAAAGATTTCAGACATACTCGCCATTGGCCTGCTTCGTGCGCTTTGACCATCGGTAGCAGAAGCTCCGCAGCAACAACCGTTAAGGAGACGTCATCAGGGAAGGGCACTTCTGCCATGTCTTCGGCAATGCCATCAAGATCTTGAAGTACATAGTACAGACCTGGTTTGTACTGCTTAATCAAATCCCAATTTTCAACGGAGATATCATTCATGAATTGAGTAGACCATTCCTTAGTAAAGAAACAGGGAAGCGCAGGATCGATAAATACGGCTCCAGTGATCTTGTTTTGACTTTGATTAGCAAACGCAGTGGTGTAGAAAGCACCGAAAGAATGGCAGACTACAAATAGTCCTTGATCAAACCCTAGTTGTTGCAGAGCAGATTCTAAGTCTGAAATCTCTTGCCGGAAGTTGATGGATGTGGTATCCATGCTACTTTTGCCTAACCCCGCTCGATCATAGGTGATCAGCGTTGCGCCGGTAGCATCGTGGATGGGGTGTAGGATTTCGGACCAAACGCTTCCATCATCACCGTTACCAGCTTCAAAGAGGATGGGCGTTCCAGTTCCAGGTAGGATGTTGAAATGAAGGGTATGACTACCCATGTCAACCAGGGTGTCGATGGTTTGGGCATTAATAAAACTTGTGGTAAGGAAAGAGAATACAACTACAGCGCCGAATCCTTTGAGCATCGTTTTTATTAGAAAGGACGCTACAAAAACGCAATGGTTACAACTTGAGGCTAAGCTTTTGGTGCCTTTTTTCCCTTTAGGCGATACAAATACGGATTTCGACCCGGTGATTCTTTCTTGAGCTGCGGTAGCCGCTCGAATTGATCAGTTGCCAGCATTGTCTTTTGGAACCTACTCCGATCAATACGCTGACCAAGGATCGTTTGGTGCAGTTGATGGAGCTGGGGCATTGTGAAATGTCCAGGCAAAAGATTGTAAGTGACCAATTCATCTTTGATATCTGTCTTTAGCCGATTACGAGCACTATCGGCAATTTTCTGATGATCTAACCACATCGGTGGCATATCGTCAAAGCTAAACCAGGCAATATCCTCATCAAATTCACCCGCAATGGGTTTCATCTTACTGATATCTACAAGCGAGTAGAATGCCAGGGTTACGAATCTATTGTTGATCCAATAATCCTCTTTCCAATTCAAACCATGGTTTTCAAAGAAGCGCTTGAATTCTTGATCAAATTTGCGATCCTTCGCCCCAAAGACAGATAGGAATTTCAAGTGCTGATCTTTAAGAGCAGTACGCTGCGTCAGAATCCGCGCTGCTGCCTCATCTACGGATTCGTCCAGTTTGACGTATCCGCCAGGAAGCATCCATTTGTCGGCAATTTTTAGCAGCAAGCATTTGAGTTTATCGTCTTGATAACCAATGATTACCAGGTCGATAGAAAGGTTCGGTAAGAAATAATCACTGCCGTGTTCAATGATGTCCTGAATATCCATATGGACAAAAATAACGTTTGTGACATTTTGCCACAAATTTCCTGCTAATTATATTTGTGGCAAAATGTCACAAATAGGAACAATGAAACGAATCCTTAAAAGCACTCTAATAGTGTTAGCCGCCCTGATCGTATTGATCGGCATCGCGGGATATGCCGCGTACAGCTACTTCAATTCAAACTTCATCACCTTTGAAGAGGAGTACACCGAAAATCGAGCGATTGATGAACTGACTATCGATGGATACACTTTTTGGGACCGAAACGGGAATGGCGAGCTAGATGCTTATGAGGATGATCGTAAGACGGTAGATCAGCGAGTGGCCAATCTGCTTGAACTAATGACCTGGGAGGAGAAAATTCATCTGCTCAAGGGTTCCGGCTTGGCTTCAGCCATGGGAGCCGTCGAACCAGGTGAAGGGATTCCAGGTGCTGTGGGGACCATTGTTCCAACACCTCGATTGGGTCTGCCTACAGTTTATCTATCAGATGGCCCTGCGGGCTTACGCATAGAACCCAAGCGAGAAGGGGAGGAGCGAACGTATTACTGCACTGCCTTTCCGATAGCAACTTTGCTAGCCTCCACTTGGAACGAGGAATTGGTGCAGGAGGTAGGTAATGCCATGGGCACAGAAGCACTAGAGTATGGAATAGATGTAATATTAGGCCCTGGTGCAAACATCCACCGACACCCTTTGTGTGGCCGGAACTTTGAGTACTACTCCGAAGATCCACTACTGACGGGCTACATGGGGGCAGCAATTGTCAACGGCATCGAATCCAATGGAGTTGGCACTTCACTCAAGCATTATGTGGCAAACAATCAAGAGACGGAACGAAACCTGAATGATGCAAGAGTATCCGAGCGAGCCATGCGCGAGATCTACTTGAAGGCCTTTGAGATTGTGGTGAAACGATCGCAGCCATGGACGATCATGTCTTCTTACAACAAGGTAAATGGCACCTATACTTCAGAGAGTGAATACTTACTAACTGACGTACTTCGCGATGATTGGGGTTTTGAAGGATTGGTCATGACGGACTGGTTTGGAGGACGAAACGCCGCTGCACAGGTTTCAGCAGGAAATGACTTGATTGAACCAGGTACTAAGAAGCAGTGGACGGCTTTGACCAAAGCTTATGATGAAGGAGAGTTGACCACTGAAGCTATTGATCGAGCAGCAGGTCGGATTCTGAAATTGATATTCCAGACCAAGAAGATGCAAAATGCCACTTACGGAAATAATCCGGACTTAGAGGCTCATGCAGCAATCACTCGTCAATCTGCGGCAGAGGGTATGGTGTTGCTCAAAAACGAAAATGCACTACCGATTACGGAAGCGAAGGATGTAGCGCTGCTTGGCGTTACTTCTTACGAGTTCATCGCGGGAGGAACAGGCTCAGGTGATGTCAATGAAGCGTACACCATATCGCTGGAAGAGGGACTTGAGAATGCAGGCTTCGTGATCAATGAAGTAGCAAAAGAAGTGTACGAAGCGCATAAGCAAGGGAATCCAGAAGCTTTTGTCAAACCAGAGGGTTTTGCGGCTATGTTTACACCTTACGATCCACCGGAGATCAACTTCACCAGAGAGCAACTTCAGGCCATTGCCAATAGTACAGATATAGGAATACTAACGGTTGGTAGAAATGCAGGAGAGGGAGGAGATCGCGTAGAAACGGACGATTTTTTGCTTTCCGACCAGGAGCAAGAAATGATTGCGATGGCGACGGAGGTTTTCCATGATCTGGGCAAAAAGCTAATAGTCGTACTGAATATCGGTGGAGTAATTGAAACCGCATCCTGGAAAGACTTACCAGATGCGATACTATTGGCCTGGCAAGGTGGCCAAGAAGGCGGAAATTCAGTGGCTGATATTCTGAGCGGCCAAGTAAACCCTAGTGGCAAGTTGCCTATGACCTTCCCGGTAAACCTCAATGATCATGCCTCCAACGCTAATTTTCCTCTAGCAGGAGGGCATCTTAGCATCGTACAAGCCATCACCGGCCTGTTCTTCGGTCTTGAGGATCGACCAGAGAACGAACAAACAAAGAACGTAGACTACACGGACTACGAAGAAGGCGTATACGTAGGTTACCGGCACTTTGATAAAGCAGGAATGTCTGTTTCCTATCCGTTTGGGTACGGTCTTTCATACACCTCTTTTGACTATTCAGAACCTCAAGTGACCCTCACTGGTGATACTATTCAGGTAGAGGTCGTAGTCACTAACTCAGGAGCGGTAGCCGGGCAGGAGGTTGTTCAGGTATACACCGAAAAAATAGAGTCTGCTATTGATCGGCCTATTCAAGAGCTCAAAGGATTTGGTAAAACCAGTATCCTGGAGCCAGGTGCGTCAACAACGCTTCGCTTCGATATTATGGTAGAGGATCTGCAATACTGGGATGAGGCAAAGGCTGCGTGGGCACTCGAAGAAGGAAGCTATAAGGTCAAGCTAGGAGCTTCCTCGCGAGACATCAGAGCAGAGGGAGAGGTCCAGTTGGAGATGGAGCAGTAGCGTAAAAGAATTACAACTTTGGTTTTAGTTTAGAATGCGTTCCAATGATTCAGTTCATTGAAACGCATTTCTTTTTGGCTTAATTCACCTTGAGGTTTCAAGTTAAACGCTACCACTACCAATTGCTTAATCGCAGTAAGTAGTGGAGTGGTACCTCGATGCACTTAGAGGTAGGAGTAATCTAGGTCATAGCCCTTTTCTGAATAGATCAACCTCCCGTGGAGTGGGGCATGTGGTGATACTATTACCAGGTAGCTGGCACCTACTTCTAGTTTAGGATATTGAGTGATATTGGGAGAGTAAGTCGCTTGAAGAAGCTCTGCGGATTTGAGATCTTCGAGTAATAGGCGATGTTCGTCTAAAATGGAAACCAATTTTGCCTTGCGAAGGATTAACTTGTTCATGGTCTAAGCTAGCAGTTGGATTGAGGATTAACAGGCCTCTATTCTGTATCTTTAGCAATGAACTAAAAGTACGTCATCTCTGAAAAGGTATAGCACCTTAAGAATATGAAAATCGCTGAAGAACCAATTACCCCAGCTGAATTTGAGAAAGTGAATAAGGTGTATCAAAAGCACCTGGGGAATTTTCTAGTGGGTGTCTTTGGTATTTTGATTTTTGCAGCTACTTATCCAATGTTTCCTCATAAACACCGAGAGCGACCGGAGACACCTGAAGAATATTTGAATCAATCCCTTTGGGCCTTGCTGATACTGGGAAGTATCTTTTTGTACTACTACTACCGATCTAAATGGGCGCTTCGGCGAGATTTCAAGGAGCGACTAAAGGAGGTCTACAAATTTGAGGTCCTCAAGAAAGAGCGCCTATTTGCAGAAAAAACATTTTACATCTTCATTGATGATCATCAACGCGAGGAGATCTCTGAAGCACTCTATCAAAGCCTGGCAAAAGGAGACTACGTACAGTTTAGCCAGGCCAAATATTCGAAAGAGCGACTTTCTGAAATCACAAAGGTAGAACCGGAAGTGCCTTAGAAGGGCCGAAATGCATAACGAATCACCTCTCCATCCTCCCGCACTTGCCATACACAAAAGTAATAACCAGCTCCATCGCTATTGACCATGGTGATAATGAAATCCTTCGATTGTGGATCATAGATCAGTTCTGTGCTCGAAAAATCAGGTTCGAAGAAACCACTACTGGGGAGATGATGACGCATCTCATGCACTTTCAAATAGGCTTGAGAGATCTTGGTCTTAGGCTTAGTGAAATCGGTGCCCCAATTAGCCTTCACCGCCACACTGTCCTTGGGCTGATACCGGCCAAAATTCATAAATACCAGCAGCGAATCTTTGGCCATGAAATGATCTGTACTCAAGTCCATGTTGGTGATGAAGTCACTCTCTGGTGTCGGTAGTCGTCTTACTCTACTTCCATGTACATAACCTTCACGTAAGGCTCTACCATCCAGGATATGGTAAATACGGTCTTCATCCATGTCATCAGTAATGGGTTGCATGAAGTTCACATAGTACCAGTTATTAGGTGTAGCTTCATCACTTACCCAAAAGATCTCTTCGTCTAAGATCTTACCTACAATTGGGGATTTAGTACCCGGTTCTTTGCGAACATTGAGGTAACCATCCGGATCATTAATTACGGCGTATTCAGATTGAGTGAATGCAGGAGAAATGAAAAAAGTGCAGATCAGTATGATCCAGATATTTCGCATAATTAATAGTTTTCAAGACTTTCGGGGGTGACAAAATTAATACTGCTAAGGTAGTTCAATGCAATTAATTCCATCGGGGACCCCTCTTTGTTAAGAAACAGCCGGGAAGACTTCGCAAACGTTTTTCAAGAAAAGTACTTTCAGGCGGCTATTCACTACTATTTTTTTTCCTTAGTGAGGCACACAACTACACTCTGACTTTTGCTTTTGATCACAAATCTTACCTAAGGGCAACGACAGGATAGATTTCAAGCCACTTTCGAAATACCTGATGTACCAACGCACAAGATTCCAACGAGGCAAGAATATACTCTAGATATGCAGGCTGCCAATTCTTTTTTTAACAACCCACAACAAGCTCCTTCAATACCCTGTTTTAATGCTATAAGTACCCCTGACTTGAAAACGGAGTAGATCTGGAGGTACACTTCATATTTATAAAACCACACCATGTCAAAGCGTATTTTTATTACGGGCTCTTCAACTGGCCTAGGACGAGCAGCAGCCATTTTGTTTGCCGATAAGGGCTGGGACGTTATCGCAACGATGCGTAAACCCGAGAACGAAACAGAATTAGGTCAGCGCGACAATATTCACCTCTTGCCGTTGGATGTAACCGATGCAGAACAGATAAAATCTACCGTAGCAGCCGCAGTAGCTATGGGGAAAATCGATGTGGTATTCAACAATGCTGGCTACGGTTTGGCTGGTCCTTTTGAAGGTGCATCAGATGATCAGATTGTTCGTCAGCTGAATACAAACCTATTAGGTGTTATGCGCGTAACCAAGGAATTTATTCCACATCTACGTGCACAAAAGGATGGACTTTTCATCACCACTACCTCGATTGGGGGCTTGATCGCTTTTCCTTTTAACTCTGTTTATCACGCCACCAAATGGGCACTTGAAGGCTGGAGTGAAAGCATGGCTTTCGAACTCAAACCTTTTGGCATTGGTATCAAGACAGTATCTCCTGGAGGGATCATTACGGACTTTATCAGCCGTTCCCTGGATATTACATCTCACGAGGCATATGGTGAAATGATGCAGAAAGTACTGGCCATGTTCTCCGATCCTGAGCGTCAAAAAAACTACTCTACAGCCGAGCAAATTGCCGAAGTCGTTTACGAAGCTGCCACCGATGGTAAAGATCAGCTGCGCTATGTTGCTGGAGCCGATGCTAAGGCCATGTATGAACAACGCCTCGCTGCGGGCGATGAAGCTTTCCGTAAAGGCATTGAACAAATGTTCTTAGGAGCCTAGTAACAACTTTGGGAAGGGATTTAGGAGATGAATTAGTAGCGCAGTCAATTCGCTCTCTAATCCATCTTCTAATCCTTTCCATGATTCAATTGGAATCAAAGTTAAAGTTTAAGTGAGGCTGCGTTTTGGAATTCAGTCAACTAATCGTTCCCAAGCGTCCCCCCGACGCGAGGACTAACTTTTTAAACCACCCAAGACACCAAGGGCACCGAAGCTTTTTTTGAACCATATAAGGACATATAAGAACTAATTCAACTAACCAACTAACCAACTAACCAACTAACC
>ENA-UENT01000817-UENT01000817.1-marine-metagenome-genome-assembly--contig:-NODE-817-length-11913-cov-143.190152_pt1 | contig 11913 bp, 8 predicted proteins | sample MGYA00237879_ERZ529330 | MGnify/ENA primary metagenome ERZ529330 (study PRJEB26372, sample SAMN05368345) | marine metagenome | biome: cultured habitat; feature: ocean water; material: water; isolation... | reverse complement strand
TCTGTGATCAATTTAGTGGTGACACTATCACCTTCTTCCTGAAAAACGTCTTGCAGTTCTTGACGTTCCATTACCTCTTTAGGCAAATTACCAATATACAAACGAATTGACATAGGAAAATTCCTCCGAACTTTTAATTTTACTTGGTTTTTATTATCAAAAACGAAAACTTAGTCAACTTAAATTGACTGAGCACAAAACAAGAGCAGAATCAAAAAAAACTGCTCCATAGTTGGAAATGTAAAGAACTTTGAGAAATAGCTATATTCACCATTTACCAGTTTTACGATCTGTGATCAATTTAGTGGTGACACTATCACCTTCTTCCTGAAAAACGTCTTGCAGTTCTTGACGTTCCATTACCTCTTTAGGCAAATTACCAATATACAAACGAATTGACATAGGAAAATTCCTCCGAACTTTTAATTTTACTTGGTTTTTATTATCAAAAACGAAAACTTCGTAAACTTAGATTGAGCGAGCACAAAACAAGAGCAGAATCAAAAAAGAACTGCTCCAGGGTTCGGAATGTGAAGAACTTTGACAAACACCTATATTCACCTTCATTACAGATAAAATTATTTGCCATGTCCCCTATGTGGTCAACTCTGGCAGATAATTTTATTTTCTCAGGTTTTTCATGGAAATTATTGCTCATCACTGAACAAATAAAACTATAGGTATTTATCAATTACTTTTTTTTGATATTGGTTTACTGAAAGCTTATCACCCAAATTTTGAATATAACTTTAAAGCCTGCTAAACTCAAACAACCCAATTACTGATATGATATTAATTTCATGTATACTTCCTAATATTTAAGGACAAAAACTTTAATCATAATATTTGACTTATTTTTCAACTAAACTGGAAATATTTACAGCTTATCTTTACCTTATGTTTAACAGGCTAGTCACTTCATCGCTATTATAAACTTATCATAATCCTAAGTCAATATCTACATATTTTTCTTAAATTTAACTATTTTAGGGTGTGCTGAAAAACTATCCGGGAAGTACTGAGAATTCAGAGCTCATCACTCAGAACACAGCTCACGAATATACTTCTAGGCTACTAAAGTAATCTTATCTGACCATTGCTACCAGAAGCTTGTGTCAATAAAATTCAGTAGGAAACTTGATTTGACTATCTGGTGTTTCTACAACTTTTTTATATAATCTGATAATTAAAATCCCCCTATCAATACCATATAAGCTCCCCATATAGCAAAAGAAAAAGCTACAATTGTTGACCATAGAGGATGACCACTGTTAATAAATTGACCATTTTCGGTTTTCAGAGTATTAATGTCTATCCAAGGAGTAGCTCCTCGCCTCCACCAACCAGTTACAGTTATAGACTTACCAACAAAATCAGCGGGGCGATTTATTTTAGGCCATAAGTTACCAAGAGGCCCCAATTGATTAGAATAATGCAACTTGACCAGACCCCTTGTTGTTTGTAGAATCAAATCTTGTCCCAACCAATTACTCATTCCGCTTTTTCCAAGAAGTTGGCCTTTTAACTGAATTGTTTGACTATCTAATGGCAAAGCTTTTAGATCACTTAACAGTTCTGATAAATCAGGATTTAGCAACAGCTTAGTTAGCTTTACATCAGGAAAAAAACGATTAATTCTTATCAAAATACCAATACTAAAACCCATAGCTAAACAACTAACTAAAATGGAGATATCTCCAAATAACCAATCTAAACGCCAAAAACCAATAGCAGATGAAACTATACCTATTAACCACAAAAAAATAGCAAAACCTAGGCCTATTAATATACCAAAAAATGGGGCTCCCTGAAGCAACAATTTTTGCCAATCAAGATTTTGTGGAATGGAAATTTGATTTTCTTTTGTACCACTTAATTGGTTTTTCATAGTTACATCAGTATTTATATTTCCTAAATTTAACTCTGTTTCTAGTTTCCATAAATTAGCATATGAACCTAATCTTTTTAAGCGATCACCTAGCATTGGATGACTATTATTAATCTCTAACCATCGACGATATGGGTTAACAATATCCCAGTTAAAAGTAGATACCAAACTACTGTCTGAAACCACACTACCAGCAGTAATAGCTTGCTTTATTGCCACTGGCATTAATATTTCAAAACTCTCTAATAAATTCCTAACTTTGCCTTGATTTTCCACATCATTAGCCATACCAATTGTAATTTTTAGAATAGCTCGTGTGAGACCATTAGGATTACCAGTTAAATTGCAAGCTAGGCGATCGCTATAATAAACTCGCCGACGAGAAAACCATAATATGGGAAATTTTAACAACCAATATAAACCATAACTAATACTTGAAATGATAGCGGCGAATATCCTCAAAACTACAACTAAAACCCTCAAAAAATATTTGATAAATCCTGGCAAAAAATCAGGTAATTGATATATTATTAAATCCCATATCCAATCAGCCCAAAAAGTTAATTTCCAATAGATAGTATATGGAATTTGAAGCATCAGATTAGCCATAGACATTAACCATAAAGTTCCATTTTTAACATGACTAATTTCTCTAGCATAAATAGTAGCAATTTCATCTTCTGCTAATTTATCTAACAATCCTTGGCTAACAACTATTCTAAGTCTGAAACAACGAAGAAACCATCCATAACTGAATGCTATAGGAACATCTATGGGTAAAACTTTTAATTTAATTTCCCGTATTTTTTGTTTTTGAGAGAAGCTACGCAACAATCTATTAGCCTCTTTGCTGTAATTCATCAAGGTTGTTTTTGGTAAAAATTTTGATTTATAACCAAGGCTCAATAATCCATCTATTAACCAGGGGAAAAAGACAAATAATACTGCTATAAAAATAATAAAGCTTTTAGTAGGGTCTCGGTAAAAAATTTGAATTGGTCGGAAATAAGGCAGCCAAACTAGCAAATCATTTATTACATCTAAGCTGAACTTTAGTATGGTAAGACTTAGGAAAAATAGAACAATAAATACCACTATTTGTTCTAGCCATAAAAAAGTTAAATTAGGAGTTTTAAGGCGACGACCTCCTTTTGTTCTTCCTGCTTCACGCCATGTCAATATAGGTGAATTTTCTGGTTTGTCTGAAGTTTTCTCTATTGATGTTTGATGGAATTCATTTGTAGTTTTTGAATTTGACTGGTTAACTATGCTTGATAAAGCAGGTGATTGATTTTGAACTGCCTCTATATCATTTTTATTTAATTGGGAATGCTGTACATAATCTGAAGTTTTACTATAATTTTCTGGGAAGTTATTTGTTGTTTTTGATATTTGTTGAGAATCAGTTTCTAGAAATAAATCAATATTTTTTTTAGATATATTATTACTATTTTTGGCAAACTTATGTTGATCTGAAATAGAATTAAAAGGAATAAATCCTGTTTCAATATTTTGTTGATTCTGGGGAGATTTTTCTAAATTTGTAGATTCTGGAAATGTTGATTTTTTAAAGTTTTTGGGTGGATATCGCTTTAATAATTCTTTGAGATGACGATTAGCAAAAATTTTAATTTTACTATCAGAACTTTGAGTAAGATTACGACACAAAGAAATAGAATTATCTACTTGTTTAGTTTTTTCATAAGCAATGACTAAGACCATCTGAGCTTTTAATTTTTCCTGAATAGATTCTTGTTGAGCAATTATTTCTAGGATAGCGATCGCCTGTAAATAATCTTTTTTTCTCAGAGCAATTAACCCACTTGTTAAAGATGGTTTTTCTGGCAGATAGTCATCTGTAGCAGAAGATATTTTATCTATCATTAACTAATTTTTTGATGTTGATATTTTTATTAATTTCTCCTATTAAATGTTGTATAATCAGTATTATTAAAGTTGAGGCAATAGGAAAAGAAAGGATGAAGTATTGAGCTTAACTGACATAAATAAACAAAATAAATTTATGGCCTGATGGTACAATAAATTTATTACATTATATCACTACCTCAGGAAAAAAAATATTTTTAAGACTAAAAACATAAGTATTTAACTTGAAATTCTAAAATAGGAATCAAGTAATTACTAAGATTAGATTCATAACTAACTTAACTTCCTGGGTAATGCTGGGAAAACATAAATTATAATTATGCTTGGAGACTAACTCCTTCTTCAGTGTAATAATCAGTTAATAATTCATAGCTCAATGGGAAAGTTCCGACACAGGAGGCTTTGGATAGCTGAATAATTATAAAATCTATTCTCCTTATAACTAGAACTAGAAAAAACTAGGATCAATTAATTTATGGCTCTGAAACTATACAATTCACTGACCCGTCAAGAAGAAACCTTTGAACCCTTAGAACCAAACATAATTAAAATGTATGTCTGTGGTGTTACAGTATACGACTATTGCCATTTAGGTCATGCTCGTTCCTATATTGCATGGGATACAATGCGCCGGTATCTAATATGGCAAGGCTATCAAGTACGGTATGTACAAAATTTTACTGATATAGATGATAAGATTCTTAAGCGGGCTAGAGAAACAGGAAGTTCTATGGATTCGGTGGCCAAGCGTTTCACGGAAGCATACTTTGAGGACATGAAGCGCTTAAATGTCTTAGAAGCAGATGAATATCCTCGGGCTACTCAGAATATAGATAGAATTCAGAATTTAATCCATGATTTAGAAAAAAAAGGTTTTGCTTACTCTTCTGGAGGAGATGTATATTATCAGGTGCGGGAATTTTCCCAATATGGGAAACTCTCAGGCCGTCGTTTAGAAGAAATGCAAGCTGGCGCAAGTGGTAGGGTAGACTCAGAAGATTTAGAAACTGCCAAAAAGAAAGACCCATTTGATTTTGCTCTATGGAAAGCGGCAAAAACTGGGGAACCTGCATGGGACTCTCCTTGGGGAAAAGGAAGACCAGGTTGGCATATTGAATGTTCGGCAATGGTGCAAGATTGTTTAGGGGAAACTATTGATATTCATGCTGGGGGGGCAGATTTAATTTTTCCTCACCATGAAAATGAAATTGCTCAGTCGGAAGCTTCTACGGGAAAAATTTTAGCTAGATATTGGCTCCATAATGGTTTTGTTACTATCAATGGAGAAAAAATGTCAAAGTCTTTGGGTAATTTTACTACGATTCGGGATTTATTGGATCAACCTGTAGACCCAATGGCTTTAAGAATGTTTGTTTTAACTGCTCAATATCGTAAACCTATTGATTTTACTGAAGAGGCGATCGCTTCTGCCAAAAATGGTTGGAATACTATTAAGGAAGGTATATTATTCCCTTATCAATATGGTCCTAAGTTGGGATGGGAAATGCCCGCAAAAAATTTATCTGATCAGACATTGTTATTAACTTCTTATCTGGAAAAATTTCAGAAAGCAATGGATGATGATATTAATACTCCTGCTGCTTTAGCTATTTTATTTGAATTAGCTAAAGATTTACGTCGAGAGGGTAATGTCCTCATACATGAAGGGAAAACTGAAACATCTTTAGAAGAGTTAAAAAAACAATGGGTAACCCTGGTAAGCTTATCACAAGTATTAGGCTTAGAAGTTAAAATAGAAGAACAAGTTAGCAATATATCTGAAGGCTTGAGTAATATTGAAATTGAGTCTTTAATTCAGCAACGTTTAGAAGCAAAAAAAGCTAAGAATTATTCGGAAGCAGACCGCATTAGAAATGAACTCCAAAGCCAAGGTATTAAACTAATAGATAAATCTGGTGGTCTAACAAATTGGCATCGGAATTAAGTAAGTATTTCGGTTAAGTATGTAGATGCAGGAAATAGGGAATAGAAACTCTCCCCAAAATACTAGTGGCTAATTTTGTTATTTAGCAGTTGATTAATATAACTAGTTAGTTTAAAATTCATTTTGGGAAAAACTGCAAAGAACAAAAAATGTTAGCTTTTAGCCTTGAGTTGATAACCTATTTAAGTAGCTTCTATGAAACCTGAACAAAGGATTTCTATTTCTATCTCTAACCTACTGTTAATTATTAGTAGTTTTTTACTATTAATTATTTTATGGCAAGTGCGAAGTCTGATAGTACTGTTGATGATTGCAGTAATTTTAGCAGCATCAATTTCACCATTAGTAAATTTAACAGAAAGAATTAGATTGCCTCGTTGGTTAGGGGTAGTTATTGTCTATTTAACTCTAATTTCTGGATTGATCAGTGTAGTCTTAATTATTGGCCCACAAGTTTTTGAGCAAATTGAAAGGCTTTTACGACAATTGCCATTATTTTCTAAGAGTATCAGCGATAATTTTGAAAATTTTGTTAGTTCTTTAACTCAAAATCCCCCTGATTGGATTAATCAACTTTTTGATACTAAATCTGTCACAAGTTGGGTAATTAGTTCTAGTCAACAACTTTTATTACGTTCCTATAGTTTAACTAAAGGTGTATTGGGAAGCATAGTTAGTTTAATATTGGCTTTATTTATTTCAGGCTATATGGTATCTGATAGTCAAACTTTAATTACCAGTATAGTCAAACTTTTTCCTCAACCTTGGGATAAACGTCTGGAAGATCAAGTTATTCCTGTAACTAAAAGAATGGGAGGTTACATTAGAGGTAGAATTATTGTTTCTGCTATTTTAGGTCTAGCAACAACTACTGGTTTAGGATTTTTAGGATTGCAAGATTTTTCCCTAGGCTTAGGAGCAATAGCTGCTGTGACAAACCTGATTCCTTTTATCGGCCCAATTCTTGGTGCAGTTCCAGCCTTAATTGTTGCTATTGCTAAAGGGGGATGGTTGTTTTTATGGGTAATAATTTTGTACTATATTATCCAAAATATAGAGACTTATATACTCGATCCTTTACTGGTAGGTTCTTCTGTTGGAGTACATCCTTTATATCAATTATTATCGGTTCTAGTAGGAGTTCAGTTATTAGGAATTATTGGTGCTTTGATTATTCCACCTTGGTTTGCTGGCGCTGCTGCTCTAGTAGAAAATTTATATTTGAAACCCAAGTTAGAAGCCGAAAATATCCAATCTATTATTACCAGTAATGGCGAGCATAATTTACCCCCTGTAATATAAGCATTCAGTTATCAGCTACCTTCCTGGGGCCGTAACTTTCTTATTCAGATATTATTAACTATTAACTAATTCCTAAATTCAGGAATACTAGATAAAATCTCTATAAAAGATGAAACCCCAAAATTGTCTCATTGAAAGGTAGAACAATAGGTATGGTTAAAATTCTCTTAGTTGAAGACAATGAGATGAACCGGGATATGTTGTCTAGACGTCTGATTCGTAAAAAATTTGAAGTAGTTATTGCTATTAATGGTGTGGAAGGTGTAGAAATGTCCATATCAGAAATACCAGATATAATTCTCATGGATATGAGTTTGCCTGAGCTCGACGGGTGGGAAGCAACTAAGAAGATTAAAGCTAACCAACAAACTAAGGATATTCCGGTAATAGCAATAACAGCTCATGCTATGACAGGAGACCGAGAAAAATGTTTACAAGCTGGATGTGATGATTATGATACAAAGCCAGTAGAATTTCCCAGATTATTAGAAAAGATCAACAATCTTATAGATAAAAAGCCAAGGCAATGAAAAATGATCGGGGTAATGTGTTAGTTGTAGATGATAATCAATTTAACCGTGACCTTTTAGCTCGTCGAGTTAAAAGACAAGGACATATGATAAGTTCTGCATCTGATGGATTTCAAGCTTTAGAAATGGTGAGAAATCACTCATTTGATCTGGTACTATTAGATATTATGATGCCACAAATGAATGGTTATCAAGTTCTCGAAACTCTTAAGGCTGATCCAGCATTACGTCATATCCCAGTAATAATGATTTCTGCAGTGGACGACATTGATAGTATAGTCCGTTGCATCGAATTGGGAGCTGAAGATTATTTGTCTAAACCCTTTAATCCTATATTGCTTAAGGCTAGAATTAATGCTTGTCTAGAAAAGAAACGACTTCGAGACCAGGAACAAGCTTATATAAAGCAACTAGCTGAGGAACAAGAAAAGTCAGAGAAGTTACTATTAAATATATTACCAGCACCAATCGCTCAAAGATTAAAACAGGGAGAAAAAACTATCGCGGATAGCTTTAGTGAGGTAACTGTTTTATTTGCTGATTTAGTTGGTTTTACTAAGGTTTCGGCTAATTTATCTCCTGCTGAATTGGTAGAGTTACTCAACATGATTTTTTCTTGTTTTGATCAGTTGGCAGATAAGTATGGACTTGAGAAAATCAAAACTATTGGTGATGCTTATATGGTTGTAGGTGGCCTTCCTACTCTGAGAAAGGACCATGCAGAAGCGATCGCGGAAATGGCTTTAGATATGTTGTACCAAGTCAAGCAAATTTCTGAAAGCCAAGAAAAATCTTTACAAATTCGCATTGGCCTTAATACTGGAGCGGTAGAAGCAGGAGTTATTGGGACAAAAAAGTTTGCTTATGACCTTTGGGGAGATACGGTAAATACAGCTCATCGTATGGAGTCTCATGGTATTCCTGGTGTTATTCAAGTGACTGAGGATACTTATGGTTGTCTAGCTAATAAGTATATTTTTCAGGAACGAGGGATTATTAATGTTAAAGGAAAAGGTATGATGAAAACTTATTTACTTATAAGTAGAAAATAATATGATCAGAGGTCAAAATTCACGGTTCAAAATATGCCAGTTTACAAGTCAGAGGTTATCCTAGAGAGAGTTTGAGAGTTTCATAAGTTATAACACCTAACTATAGCGCTACAAAAAAAAGGGTTGGTTAACCTGAAGGTATTAATAGAGTTGAAGTATTTGAGAAGGAATAGTTTTTATTTAATCTGATAGCTTAATCCTTAAAGCTATACTATAAAATTAAAAAGTAAGTCTGCAAAATTACTAAGGAAAAAATGTTATCAACTACAGAGTTACTCATAGCTTCTCAATGGTTTGGTATTGCTACAATTGGATTTTTTATTTTGACAATTATTGCCTTTATTTTTAATAGGGAGTTTAGATTTAGATTAGTGGGAGTAACAGGTTTTATGGGAGTCCTAACTGCTGGTTTATTTGGTTTAAGTTTAGGACTATTCAACCGGGTAGAAGTTCCAGGAGCAGTTAGATATACGTTAGTTTATGATAATGGTGCAACTCAAACAGTAATTGCTGTTGCTCCTACTATTAAAGAGTCAGAGTTAGTAGCAACTATGGAGCAGGCAGCAGGAGATTTATTTTCACCGGGCCGTTTGGGTATGGATCGTCAATTAACTATTAGAGTTAGAACTATTATTCATCCAGAAGAGGGTGTTTCTGAGCCTCTTTATTTGGGGGAAGTTAAACGTTCTTTGTCTCAACGGGAAGATGAAAATATAGATGTTAAAATATTTCCTGAAACTGTGGCAAAGTTATTAGATTATCAGATTGATAATCTAGAGAGTTAATATCAAAATATAGAAGGATATTTGAATCGGGTAAAAAGTCTTTCTATTTAAAGTGAACCTTTGTGTGGACTTTGGTCAAAGGAAGTGAAACTCAACTAAGCTTAATTGTGTTTTCGTTTTGTACTTTAATTACTTTTATTGCACCATTTAAGGTTTGTCATAAACCTAACATTTGATAAGGGTTTTTGTCAAGTAAAATACTACTCAACTAAGCTTAATTATGGTTGTTTTTGTTTTTTAGCCATACCTAATTGTATTATACCATTTTAGCTGTGTTAGTCAACTATTAGATGAAAATAAATTTAAGGAGATTTTTAATAAATGGAAAATCAGACAGATCAGAGACATTTATTGAAAAAATTATATAATTCTTTTAAACCTTCTGAACCTCTACAAGCTGATAGTCGAGTATATGTTGACTGTAGCGAAGTTAGGGGAGATGGAGATGTTATTAAAGATTTAGCTGAGAATATTGAATATTCTGATGATAATACTTGTCAACTTTATGCCGGACATCGAGGTGGGGGTAAGTCAACTGAACTTTTACGACTGCAAAAATACCTGGAAAATCAGAGATATTGTGTAGTTTATTTTGCTGCAGATGAAAATGATATTAATCCAGAAGATACGGAATATGTTGATATTTTGTTGGCTTGTACGAGACATTTATTAGAAAAGTTAAAAAAGGCTAATCCTCAACCACTATTAGATTGGTTAAAGGGACGGTGGGAAGATTTAAAAGACTTAGCAACTACGAAAATATCTTTGGAAAACTTGGAGGTTGAATCACAAATTAGTCAGTATGCAAAACTTACGGCAAATATTAGGGCTGAACCTACTCTAAGAAAAAAAATTCGAGATAGAGTGAATCCTTATACTGAAAGTTTAATTGATGCTGTAAATGCTTTTATTTGTGATGCTAAAAATCAGCTTGGTTCTGGTTCAAAACTGGTAATAATTGCGGATAATTTAGACCGCATTGTTCCAATTGATCGGCCGGACGGACGTAGTAATCACGATGAAATTTTTTTAGATCGTAGTGCCCAATTAAAGGGATTAGATTGCCATATAATTTATACAATTCCTATTTCAATGGTCTATTCTAATAAGGCTCCTAATCTGAAGGTTGAATATGATGAACCTCAAGTTTTACCGATGATTATGGTGGAGACTCGGGAAGGGGAAGTTTATGAATCAGGAGTTGCTAAAGTTAGGGAAATTATTGATAGGCGGGTGAAGGAAGTTAAGTCGGATTTATCTTTAGAAAAAGACTTGTTTGAAAGTGGAGAAGTGTTGGATAAAGTTTGTTTAACGAGTGGAGGTCATGTTCGGGATTTAATGTTTTTAATGCAAAGTGTAATTAAGCGTGCTAGAGGTAAATTACCTATATCTGCTGGGGTTGTACAAAGAGCAATTACAGAAGCAAGAGTGTCTTATCAAAGGTCGGTTCAGGAAGAAGAATGGCAAGTATTGGCAAATGTTTTTCGTAATAAAAATGTGTTGAATAATCAACAGTATCGGGATTTATTATTTAATCGTTGTTTACTAGAATATGTTTACTATGATAAGAAGGGAGAAAAGCAAGTTTGGTATGATGTTCATCCATTGATTAGAGGATTACAAAAGTTTCAGGAGTTGGTGAAATGAAGGGAGAAAGAATTATTTGGCAAGAGGATTTTTCGTTAACATTTACAGAGGAATATGAAGCTTTAGTAGAGACTATTAGATTTAATGAGGGTTTTAGTTTATTGTTTGCGGAATGTTCTCGAGCAAAGGGAACAGAAATTATGGAGAAAATTCGCCTGGATATTCCGGAGCAAAGAGCAGATGTTTTGGGTTTAGATAAGACTATTTATCATTTTTATAATCGAGTCAAAGAATTACCAAATCTGAAAGAAATTGATATTTTGTTTGTGACTGGTTTGGAATATTCTTTCTATCAATATGAGGATGAAATGAAGGAAAGAGGTTGGGATCATAATGAGATTATTTCTATTAGCAGAAGAGGTGTTCCTCCGGTTTTGATTAATTTGAATCAGCAGCGAGAAAGATTTAGGGATGATTTTGATATTTGCTTTGTATTTCTGTTGCCAAGGTTTGCTATAAATTATCTGATTAAACGTGCGCCAGATTTTTTTGATTGGCGTTCTGGGCTGTTTCGGTTTCCTATGGATCAGGAAAGTTTTGATAAGGGATATTTGGAAGTCCGTGAAAAGAAATTAGAGGATTATATAGAGTTTACTAAGCCAGAGTGTAAAGTTGAATTGGTGAGCATTAAAAGTTTACTTGATGAAGATTTGCTTCCTGTAGGACAAAAAGCAGATTTGTTAGTTAGAAAGGCTTCTCTAGATAGAAAGTTGCAGCAAAATGAAGAGGCAATATTAACTTGTGATGAAGCTTTAAAAATAGAACCAAATGATTACAATGCTTGGAACAATAAAGGCAGTGCACTAATAAATTTAGAAAGATATGAAGAGGCTGTTGCTGCTTATGAAAAAGCTTTAGAAATTAAACCTGACTTTCA
>ENA-UENT01000812-UENT01000812.1-marine-metagenome-genome-assembly--contig:-NODE-812-length-12093-cov-8.047595_pt1 | contig 12093 bp, 13 predicted proteins | sample MGYA00237879_ERZ529330 | MGnify/ENA primary metagenome ERZ529330 (study PRJEB26372, sample SAMN05368345) | marine metagenome | biome: cultured habitat; feature: ocean water; material: water; isolation... | reverse complement strand
TGCTGTGGCAAACCACTTAATCGTCAGTATAAATGTAGTGAAAATCTTCAATTTCCACCCGAGAGCTGTTCCAGCAAACGATTACACTGCTGCAACGCGTAGCCCCGGAAATACCCCTCAGGTGGCAGCAGCAACAACTGAGCTTTAGCAGTTTCCAAAATATCCACAGTAGCCTCCGCATCAGCAGACAAAGGATGCCCATCCGGAAGTTGATACCGGCCAATCGCCTGATTGAGCAGCAACTGTGCGTAAAGCTCGCGCTGCCAGGTCTGTGGTTCGCTTAGATCCAGTGCTGTTTCGGCGTTTTCAATGGCCTGCTGCCTGAGCCGGACGATCGTATTGGCACTATCAGGGTAGGGGAGGCCTTCGGTTTGTTCATCAAAAGCCACTGCCTGATCGAATAGCGCAGCCGCCCACTGCTTTTTGGTGTAAGACGTAGTGTTAAATGCATAACTCTGACGGGCAAGGGCAAGCCGGCGCGCAGCAGGGGGCAGGCTGAGCGTGGCAGCAATGGAGTCCATGGCCGACCAGCAGGTATCCTGTTGGGTGACCTGACGGTATAGCATGGTGTGGGATTGAGCAAAAGTTTCCACGGAAACCGGGCAGGGCAGAAGCTGCCACATCGGCTGCTCGGGAAGATGCGTGAGTATGAAAACTTCCGGAGGAGTGAAGAAGTAGGACGTGCTGTAAGTCAGATGAGACTCATCCTGCACCTCACCCCAGGTAACATCAAGCAGATGCCATCGTCCATCTGCCCAAACGGCATTCCAGGCATGATCTGCCTTTTCCGGAACCTGCCGCCCCTCAGCAAGCCTGGGCGCAGCATAGCCATCGACTTTCTCGCACTGCAGGCCTGCATAACGGCAAATGGCCTGATATAATAAAGCGTAGTCCATACACAGGCCCCGCCGCCGGTCCAGGATGTCCCGCAGGTTCTGATTGATGCGCTGCCCCTTGCGTTCAGCCTGATGGTCGTACTGCAAATACCCGGACACCCAGGTGTAGACTGCCCGGGCTTTTTCCGTTTCATTTTGAGCGCCTTCCGATAGATATGCCGCCAAGCCAGGTAAGTCATGGCTAAGACTGTCCGGTGCCTGCCGGGCATGCCGGTCAATAGCCCCATACTGCGCATGGGCTGGCCAAACGCTAACAACCAAAAGGAAAGCCAATAAAAAGAGCCGGTAAAGTGGTCTTGAAAAGCTGGTGTGCATTGCAGTTCAGATTCAATTCTTTGAAAATAACACTCCTCTCGCTAAAAAGGTCCATAATCCTGCCTGCTGGAAAGTGCACCTCCTTAAATAATTTTTTGCGTTAAAGCCAAAACATTTGTCACCCCTCAGCGTACTTATTGTCATTGGTGCAACAAAGCCAAATGTAATTTATGACCATTTTACTCAGCGTACTGATTAGCTGTTCGCTTTTTGTAGCGGGAGACGCCGTTCCTCCCAAGGTAAAAGATGCTTTCAGCCGTCAGTACATGGACGTGCCGACTGCTGCAGTGACCTGGGGCGTGGAAGAAGAAGACTTCGTAGCGACCTTCCTTGATGCCCGTGACCGCCTGGCGAAAGCCTTTTTCTCTGCCGAAGGCGAATGGGAGGAGACCCATACCCGCCTTTATCCATCTCAGTTGCCCCGCCCCGTGCGCCTGTACTACGAAGCGAATCATGAAGACAAGGACGTTTCCTTCATCGGTAGCGTACAGTATGCTGATGGTTCGGAATCCTACCGGATCGAGTGGGAAACTTACGAAGCCGTACACATTGAAGAAATCAGCCCGGAAGGGGGTGTACTGGAATCTAAGCGCTTGTCCTTTACAGAAGGGCTAGATATCTGGTAGATCTATTCCACATACTCCTGCCTGACCACCAGGGTGAGAAACCCATTATCCTTTTCGATATACCCCTGATCGTAGCAAAAGCGGTAGACCTTGCCTGCTTTGGTGACGTACTCATTGGTGAAGTAGGCAAACTTAAACCCCTGCTCCAGCAGCTTGTCGCGGTGGACATACGCTTTTCCATTAGGGTTTAAATCTGCCATAATGCGGCGGTTCTTGCGCAGAATGTTGTTGATATTGCGCATGAAGTTGTTGAAGTCGCGGTTCAGCCGGTTGTTATGGCTGCTGCGGCAGTGGGCCGAGCAAAATTTCTTGTCCGCCCGTCCGTGGAAGGACTCTCCACACTCCACACACTTTTTCTTCATAACTCGATTGGCTTTGGCCTTGGGGTCAGTAAATGATTGTAAATTTCGGCAATCCGCGGCATATCATCAAATCTGTAGCCTTTCTGTCCTATCTTTTCTGCCAGTGCAGGCGCTTTTGGGCCGAGTAACCGCCTAAGCTTGCGCCGGAACCCCCAGCGTGAAACTTTCACCATTGTTTCTTCTCCCTGAAGCCGGATCCAGTACGATCGCTGAATACTCGGTAAAGTTTGGAGCGTGTACTCCCAGGTCGCGCCCGAATCATAAGTGAGTACAAACAGTTCCATCGGCCCATTCTTATGCAAAATCCGCAAAAAACGGTGCGCGTGCTGTAGGTCTTTGCTCTCAAAGGCAAACAGCCTGCCCTGGGCTTCAAACGCAAATCCCTTGATGCGTTCGGCTTCAATCTCATAAGTATCGCCAAATCCATTGATGAATACAATGGTGCTGGTCCTGGACTGGTGCTGCATGACCCCGATATGGCCAGTCAGCTTTTTCCCGTTTTTACTCACAATGTAACCTGGCCATGGCATGCCTTGCACAAGGAGCGGACAGCAAACAAGCAGGAAAATGTAGAATTTATGCATAACTCATAAGGTTACCAATGCGGAAATAAGATACAAAAAATCCAACATCCCTGTGTGAAAAACGGGTCACGGCAGGAGTTAAAATAGCAGGATAGGACAAGTCCAAAAATGATTTCCGCTAATTCCGTACTTTGAAACCCGCAAAATGCAGTACTTATGGAACTCACGGACGCCCTTTACGAAAACTACAGCAAAGCCGGGATGGAGCATATCGCCACTCAGGTAGTCCAAGGCGCCTGGCCCTTCGAAGCACTGTGGCACATCATCAAAACCGGTGAATCTCCGCTGCCCCAACGGGCCGCCTGGGCCATGGACCACACGCTGGAGCGCCAACCGGAGTTGCTGAATACCATCCTGGATGATGCCGTAGCTGCCCTGCTACAGCCACAGCACGATGCAGTGTACCGTATGCTGCTCAAGGGCTTTGACCGCCTGCCTGATATCCCCGAGGAGCATCAGGGCGTGCTTTACGACCGGGCTATCCGCTGGATACTCGACCCCAAAGCTGGCGTGGCTGTGCGTGTGTTCTCCATCTCGCTTGCCGCCAAAATAGCAGCGGGTATTCCTGAATTGCAGGAAGAAGTTTGCCTGACTATTGAAAGCCAGCTGGAATATGGCTCTGCTGGCTTTCGCAACCGGGGCGGAAAGGTGCTGAGGCGGTTTCGGAAATCTACAAAATAGCTCAGGAGTGCCTTTTTCCGATAGAGGGATAAAGTTCGTCGAAAAAAACTGCTCAACTGAGGGAGAAGTCCGAGCTTAACCCTATGATCCGAAAAGATTACTTCCTCAAAGTCCTGCAACAACTTACGCAGGTCATCGCCCGGGCGCTCCAATTATCGCATAGCGGCGACGCCAAAGCTGCACTGGAATTGCTGGACGAACAGTACCATAAGCTACTCGAAGCGCAAAGTGAAGCATTAGCATGCAGCCCTGTGGAAGTACTGGCACAACGCTACGACGAAGGGCAGCTAACGCTGCTGGCCGACTTGCTGCTGGCAGAAGGGGAAATCCTAATGAGCGCCACTGAAGCAGAAGCCGCCCGGGCAAGGTTAAGCAAAGCCTTGTCGCTATACCAACACCTGAATCAGGTGCAGCAGGTGTATGACTTTGAGCGGGAAGGGAAGATGCAGCAGATCAGAGCATGGCTGGAAGCATAGCAATAACCTAAAACCTCACGACATGAAAATGCAACCCCTCGCTCTCGCAATTATCCTGGCAGGGCTCTTTAACGCCTGTAGCACTCCCGGGCCAATCCATCAGGAACAGCGCCTGGTATCCGCCGATATCGACCGGTTTTGGTCTGCTTATGATCAGATTCTGGCAGAACCCGATACCGCCCGGCACCTCCAAATCCTCAAAGACGTATTCATCAGCCCGGCCAGCGAAGGGCAGCAGCAATTGTTCGCCATACGCAACTATACCCCGGAGGAGTACCTGGCCAACATCCGGGCTTACCCCAAATTTTATGCCTCCCTGCGACCTTTACTGGAACAGCGTGCGCCTATTGAAGCAGATATCCGTGCCGCCTTGGAAAAATTCCGGCAGTTGTATCCACCCATGCAGCGTGGGAAAATCTATCTCGGCATGGGCAATTTCCGGACCAACGGTACTACCGTCGATTCCATGGTGTTGTTTGGGGCGGAGATGGCCTTCACAGACTCCACTGTCCATACTTCCGAGTTTCCTCCCTCCTACCAATATTTCAAAGACTATATCAGGGATTACGACCCCATTCACAATGTCCGATTTCTGGCGGCGCACGAATTTGTGCATACGCAGCAGGTGGAGGCTTACAATACGAGCCTGCTTGCGATCGTCCTGCGGGAAGGCAGCGCCGAGTTCATCGCATCGCTTTGTATGGAGTCGCCATCGGTGGTGCCTGCTATTGCCTACGGGAATGCTAACCGCGATACCGTCTTTCAGCGCTTTAAGCAGGAGCTTTTCAATCAGCATCCCGCATGGTGGGTATGGTCGGGTGCTCCCAATCCCTTCGGGCAGCGGGACATGGGCTACTACATCGGCTATGCATTGTCTGAACACTATTACAACCAAGCCCCTGACAAACAACAAGCCATCGCCGACCTGATTGAACTGGATTACAGCGCTGCCGCTGCCGTGGCGTCTTTCGTAGATCAAATGGGGTACTTCAAACAACCCTTAGCAAAGCTCAAAGAGGCCTACGAAGCAGCCCGCCCAACCGTCACGAAGGTGGAACAGAATGAACGTCGCTTTACCGTCCATTTTTCAGAGCCTATGGACACCCTGTACCGGGGTTTCGACTATGGCCCTTTGGGAGAAACGCATGTGCTGCGGATCGATCAATACCTGGGTTTCAGTCCGGATGGGCAGCGCTTGTCCTTTACGGCAACGCTAAAGCCGGAAAAGATTCAGCAACTGGAACTTTCCCGCCGCTTTCGCAATCTCAAGGGCATAGAGCTGCGCCCTTATCTGGTTACAACTGAAAGGGACTAAGCGCAGAGCCGGCAGGCATTGGTCTGTATGTAAGCTCCTGCCAATTTTCTCCTTTGCAGAACATGACTCTCAAAATCCGGTTAAAAAAGAAAGGCAAACCCCGCTTTTCCAGGATCGTAAAATAAATCCATGAAGTATATTTTTCCTATGCTGCTTTTAGCCATGTTATTTACACAATGCCGGGATGACGTACCCACCCTGAACCCCGATGGTAGTATGAAAGCTGTCATTGACGGCAGCTCCTGGCAGGCTGATGTGTTGGAGGCAGCTTACGTAGATGGCGAGCTGACCCTCAGTGGCAGCACTCTGGACGAACGCGCCATCGTCATGGGGGCTACCATCGGCGATTTGCAGCCCCAAACGGTAGCTTTCCTCCCCGGCAGCCCGGATGGCCTGACGTACACCTCTGTGGGAGGGGCACGCACTTATGTGTCTAACACAGCGGGTGGCGATGGCTTTCTGCGCATTACTGCAGTAGACACTGCCCGGGAATGGATCAGTGGCCGCTTCGAAGCCCGCTGCTATCGCCTGCAGGAAGGTGGTGGCGTTGAAATTACAGAAGGGGTCTTCACTAAAGTCCCTTACACAGACACCCTTCCGCCCATTTTCAGTAGTGGTGTGCGGGCAGTTATTGATGGGGCAACCTGGACTTCCGATTCCGTCGCCACGGCGCTTAGCGATGGGCAAATTCGGGTGCAATCACTGGGTGAAAATGGCCGGCAGATCCGTTTCCGGATTCCGGAAAATGCAGACCATGGCACCTATGACCTGGACCCCACCGGAGCATTCAGCGCTATTTTCATCACAATGCAGAGTGATACACTGAGTGCCGAATCAGGAACCATTAGTATTGATCTGCTTAATGAAGACCGGCGCAGGCTGGAAGGCACCTTCAACTTCGAAGCTACCGGCAGTCAGCAAGTGGTCTCCCTTGCTGATGGCCGCTTCGAGATCAACTACTGATGTTCGCCCGGATATACCAGCCCAATCTCTGCCCGGATGCGGTCAAGCGTTTCCATAAGTTCCAAGGTACGGCTCAGTGGCCAGAGCGGACTCTCCGTTAGCCCTTCGTTCAGGCACCGCATCACTTCCTGTGCTTCGTAGGAATAGCCATTGGTGTCATAGTCAAAGTGGAAATTCTGTGGCCGCCTGTCCTCTCCAATCAGGCTGAAGTGCGTAGGCTCGTGCCATCGGGTGTGTATGTGAATGGTCCCCTTTTCCCCGTAGATGAAAGCTTCTGTCTTGGTGTGCGCCAGCAGGGTCGCATGCAAATGAGCCATACGTCCGTCTCCCATTTGGAACAGTACGCCCAGCTCTTCGTCTACCCCCGTTTGCCCCATGCGGGCAATGGCTTGGATGCGCTCGGGGCGCCCCATCATCAGGTAGGCAATGAAGACCGGATAGATGCCAATATCCAGCAGTGCACCACCAGCGAGCTCCCGGTTGAATAGCCGGCTTTGGGGATTGTAATCGGCTTTAAAGCCAAAATCAGCTTTCACAGAAACCACCCGCCCGATGGCATCCGATTGAATGAGCTCCAATATCTTTTGAGTGGTGGGCAAAAACCGGGTCCAGAGGGCCTCCATAAGGAAAACCTTTTTGCGCTGCGCCAGTTCTGCCATTTCCCTTGCCTCGGTGGCATTGAATGCGAAGGCCTTCTCACAAAGCACCGGTATCCCAGCCTCAATACACGCCATGGTATTGCGGTAGTGCTCGCTGTGAGGGGTGGCAATGTAGATGACGTCTAGTTCGGGGCATTTCAGCAAGGCCTCGTAGCTATCGTAAGCGTAGGGGGCACCGTACTGCCGGGCAAATTGGTCGGCCCGGTCCTGAGAGCGGCTGGCTACGGCACTCAGGCGCGCATTGTCCAGTTTGGCAATGTCCTGTGCAAATTTATGGGCGATCTTTCCGGGGCCAATAATGCCCCAATTCCAGGTTTTACTCATGGTGTTATCTTTTTTGATAGCGCTTTTTGATTCGGTTCAGTCCCTTTTGCTTAACAATCTTTCCAATTTTCGCCCCCAGGCCGGGAAAGGCGCTTCCGATTTTCGCCAGCCATCCACGGCTCGAGGGCAGGCAGTATTCGCGCGGTTTTTGGCGTAAGACCTGGTAGAAAGCCCGTTCCACATCCTGCACGGTAAGCGGTTGGGCGCCGCCGGAAAAGCTCAGGGCGCTTTCCTCCGGGTATTGCAGTTGCACATCCAGCATATTGGTGTGCACCAGGTCTGGCGAAAGCAGGCTGACGTGGACGCCCTTGTCTTCCAGCTCATACCCCGCAGCCAGGCTGAAGCCGCGTACTGCAAATTTCGACCCGGAATACAAGCTCAGCCCCTGCACCGGAGCGATACTCGCCAGAGAAGCCATATTGATGATGTGCCCATGCCCCTGTCGCGCCATTACCCTGGCCGAAAAGTGGGTGCCGTACATAACCCCCAGCGCATTGACTTCCATATGGTAGCGGATATGCTCCGGCGTGCTGTCCAACAGAAAACCCGGGCGAATGACCCCGGCGTTATTCACACAATAGTCAAGCTGCCCGAAAGCCTTCACTGCCGTCTCCACCAATTCCGCCCAGTCTGCCTCCAAGGTGACGTCCATTTGCCGGAGCAGCAGGTCATCGCTTTCGCTAAAAGCAGCTCGCAGGGCCTCGGAATTCAGGTCTGCCAACAGCAACCGGGCGCCTTGCTGTGCTAATCCTGTAGCCAGCTGCCGCCCAATGCCACTCGCAGCACCAGTAATGATAAAAGACTTTCCGTAAACTTGGGCGGCAGGCATAGGCAAGCGTTTTAAAAAATAGACATTTCGGTCATCGTCGTGAAGAGCTCCAGGGCTTTGATGCCCGCCTGTGAGTTGCCGTGCTCGTTCAGCTCAGGGCTCCATACGGCGATGGACAGCTCATTGGGGATTACCGCTACAATACCGCCGCCCACGCCACTTTTGCCCGGCAGGCCCACACAGAACGCAAACTCCCCGGCCTCATCGTAAAAGCCACAGGTCAGCATAATGGCGTTGATGCGTTTGGCCTGGCTTTTGGTCAATATGCGCTGACCATTGCGGGGGTGCACCCCGTGATTGGCGAGCAGCAGGAAGGCACTGGCCAGCTCCCGGCAATTCATCGCCACCGAACACTGATGGAAGTAGACATCAAGTACCTGCTCCACCGGCGCTTTGATGTTGTAATGGCTTTTCATGAAATTGACCAGCGCGGCATTCGTAAACCCAAACTCCCGCTCCGACCGGGCCACCTCATAATCATAGTACACATCATCAGACCCGGAAAGCTCCCGGATGAAGTCCAGCATTTGTGTTTTGGGCTTTGGGAAATGCTCGATCAGCATATCCGTAATGACCAGCGCCCCGGCATTGATGAAAGGGTTGCGGGGAATCCCCTTTTCGTACTCCAGCTGCACCAGGGAGTTAAACGGATTGCCGGAAGGCTCCATGCCCACACGTTCCCACAGCGCTTCCCCGTAGATCGGGTAGGCTTGCGCCAACGCAAAAACTTTGGAAATACTCTGGATGGAAAAAGCCTCCTCTGCATCCCCTACCTGAAAAGTGTCTCCGTTAAGCGTACGTACCGCTATGCCAAACTTGCTGGCGGGCACCTTCGCCAAAGCCGGGATATAATCCGCTACCTTGCCTTTGCCGAATTCTGACCGCACCAGTTCCGCAATCTCCTCAATAATCCCCTGATAGTCCATACTTAGTCCGCTACAACCACCACCTGAAAGTCAGGGCTGACGATGACTTTGGTGATATTCCGGATTTCGTAAAACCGCAAATCCGCCACTTCCGTCCAGTTATCGTCAGTGAATTTATTGTACTGGTACAGCTTACTGCCTTTGCCCATAATCAGAGAACCATTGGGCAGTACGGCAAAATGATCTGCATTAGGCAGGGTTTCAATGAGGGTACGGGCCGGCTCCCGGCGACGGTAGAGGTTCTTTTCCATGATCTTCCAGTCGTCGTACCGGCTTTTCTGAACATAAGCGAGGTTGCCATTGGGCAGGCGCAACATGCAGGGGCCTACGTTGGTGGCCAGGGTCTGAATGTCGTCATTCGCGGTATTGACAATGGAAAGCGTCGTTGGGTCTTCTTCCTTGTAGATGGCGATTTCCCGGCTGTTGAGCCAGAGGTAGTCCTTGATGCCGCTGAGGTATTTAAAGACGGGCTTCCCATTCGTCAGCTGATCAATAGGGAATTGCCAAAGGCGATAGACGTCTTCCTGTCCGTCTTTTTCCGTACGCACAGCCGAGAAGGTGTAGTACTCCGGCATACGGGCAGGTACAAATTCCGGCTCCGGTGTTTCCGTCACACGCAGCTTGGTTTGGTTTTCCAGGTCAAGCTTGTAAAGATCGGACTGGGTTGCACCCGGCTCCTTTACGGAAATGTAAAGCTCGGTATTGCTAAAAAAGAAAGGGTCGTTGTTGAAGCCCTCGGAGTTAAAAGCGGTCAGGTAGCGGGGCTCAGTAAAGCTGATGCTGCCATCGTCCTCCTGATTGACTTTGAAGAGGTAAAGGTTAGACTTAGGGTACTCCGGCTGAGCCTGCAGGCCAATGGCTACAGCGACGAAAAACAGAATGATCGTAAATTGCTTGAGCATTGCTTATCGGTATTATTGCTGGTAAAGTTAGGACTAAAGGCTGGCATGGCAAAGTTTACCGTACAGGTAGCGCCATCAAAATCAATTGCCGGGGCACAGACAAAGCCGAAGTTTTCAAAACAACCTGCTGCACTGGCAGTTGTATTTTCGTACCTTCAAAATTAAAACATCCATGCGTACCCTACTCCTCTTATTGCTGGCTGCCATCAGCTTCAGCTTGCAAGCTCAGCCCATCTTCAATCTGGAATTGATCAATGACGATCTGTCCCAGCCCGCAGACATTACGAATGCCGGTGATGACCGCCTGTTTGTGGTAGAACGTGCTGGCCGTATCCGGATATTGGATGCGGACGGGCAATTATTGCCAGAACCTTTCCTCGATATCAACGACCGGGTCGGCCCTGCTAATGGCGAACGGGGGCTGCTGGGCCTGGCTTTCCACCCCAATTACGCGGACAACGGCTACTTTTTTGTGAACTACACCGCCAATGACGGCGATACCCGCATTGCCAGATTCCAGGTGAATGCAGGCAATCCGAACACCGCCGACCCCAACAGCGAAGTCATCCTGCTCGACATTGGGCAACCTTATGGCAACCACAACGCCGGCGACCTGGCCTTCGGCCCCGATGGCTATCTGTACATCCCTATGGGCGATGGTGGCTCCGGCGGTGATCCTCAAAACTTTAGCCAGAACCGGCAGTCGCTCCTTGGAAAGATGCTTCGTATTGATGTGGATAACGGCAACCCTTACGCCATTCCCCCCGATAACCCTTACGCGGAGGACGACTTCACCCTGGACGAAGTTTGGGCGATCGGGCTGCGCAACCCCTGGCGCTTTAGCTTCGACCGGGAAACCGGCGACATCTGGATTGGCGATGTCGGGCAGAATGAATGGGAGGAAATTACCTTTCAGCCCGCCGACAGTGAAGGTGGAGAAAACTACGGCTGGCGCTGTTATGAAGGATTTGAGGCTTACAATACCGGGGGCTGTGAGCCCGAAAGTGCCTATACGCCTCCCATTCACACCTACAATACCGGCAGCAGTGATGGTTGCTCCGTTACCGGCGGCTTTGTCTACCGGGGGAGCGCGTTTCCGGCCTTGTACGGAAAGTATGTCTATGCAGATTTTTGCTCCGGTAAAATTTGGACCCTGGAGCAGGACTTCGCCGGCAACTGGGTAAACACCGAAGTCTTTGACGGCCCCGGAGGAGAGTACGCCACCTTTGGGGAGGACAGTGATGGGGAGCTTTATCTGGCAGAGCTGATCAACGGCCGTTTGTACAGGGTGGAGGCGACTTGCAACCAATCGCCGCCTGCTCCCGCTATTTCCGGAGATGCGATCGTCTGTGGCCCAAACGACCCCGCTGTACTGAATGCCGGAGATACGCCTGACGGCTACCTGTACCGCTGGTACCGTGACAGCACCTACCTTCAGGAAACGCTGAATGGGACGCTGTCGGCTACTGAGCCAGGCATCTACCATGTTATATTGGCTGGATTCGAAGCGGGCAATTGTAACTCCCTGGTATCTGCTGCTTTCGAAGTGACCGTAGCAGACTTTCCTGATAACCTCATTTCCACGCAGGGCGATGACCTGTCTGCGGCACCTGGTTTTGAAAGTTATCAGTGGTACCTTGATGGGGAGCCCATAGCGGGCGCTACATCAGCTACCTACACGCCAGTGTCCAGCGGCACCTACACCGTGCAAATCACCGATGCTAATGGCTGTACCCGCGAATCGGAAGCGCTAACCATCGTCAGTACCACGCTCGACCTGGGACTGGCGGAGGTCCGCGCCACGCCTAACCCTTTCCGCACTACCCTCGATCTTTACCTGGAAGCTAATGTAGCCGACACCTATCAGCTACGTATTTTCACCCTGGACGGTAAGCTGGTCTGGGAAACCGCAGCCATGGTACAAAATGACTGGCAGCAGCAAGTCGACCTGAGCCGCACCGCAAGCGGGGTTTACCTGCTTCAGATTAGCCGGGACGGGCAGCAGTACACCCGGAAGTTGGTGAAAGGAGAGTAAACAAAACAGGCTGTACTTTCCGGGGTAGGGTTTGGGAAGTACAGCCTGATCTTTTCCTGTGGGAAGGTCAGAATTTCAAAATTGTTTAATTTATTCAAAATTGCTTTATTTAAAATAATTTATGTATTTTAGGGCTGAAGCAATCTCTGTACCATGCCCCAAAATCTAAATATACTGACGATTAAGTGGTTTGCCACAGC
>ENA-UENT01000808-UENT01000808.1-marine-metagenome-genome-assembly--contig:-NODE-808-length-12201-cov-139.834730_pt1 | contig 12201 bp, 7 predicted proteins | sample MGYA00237879_ERZ529330 | MGnify/ENA primary metagenome ERZ529330 (study PRJEB26372, sample SAMN05368345) | marine metagenome | biome: cultured habitat; feature: ocean water; material: water; isolation... | reverse complement strand
TTTGAAAAAATTTATTTGTGCTGATAAGTTGATGATTAGTAAATGGTGGCTTTTTAATATTCCACTTTTGAATAAAATATAGACATTCTGTTCTTATCTAACTCCGAATTTGTGGAAACTTATTTATCTAAAATAAAAAATAATAACCCAAACAATAATAGCTGTAATAAACAAAAATATCACCATGAATAAATTATTTGAGATTCTTGTTTGCATTTGAAAAAATTTATTTGTGCTGATAAGTTGATGATTAGTAAATGGTGGCTTTTTAATATTCCACTTTTGAATAAAATATAGACATTCTGTTCTTTGCATAGCTAAAATAAAATCTTTCAAAGAGTACCATAAAATTTTAATTATCCCAGTAGATAGCTGCTCATAATTTTTTTTATCGGCAAACTCTGAATATAATCTAGTATCAGCCAATTCATTAGTTTTTTTTAAGTTGGTTTTTAATTCTTGTCAAGATTTCAAAAGCTCTCTTCAGTAGTTACTTAAAAACTCAAAAAAAGTAAACTTGCCACAATTAAATTGAAAAACTCCACCTTAGTATTGATAAATTAGTTACTTTCACAAAAGTAAAAATAAAAATATAAAAATTGATTTATATATATAAATAGTTTAATTAACAAAATTTTTATAGTAAATGGGTAGAAAAAGCATTAAATAGACTAAGCTTTTTCTTAACAACTAAATTTCTGATTTATCAGCAGAACTACCCAGAATAATAACTGCTAATTGCTCTATTAAAAGATTTAATATTTTGGATAATCTTAAAAATCACCCATGATTTAATTATATTCTGGAGAAGGTCTGATACAAATTTTTTCTACCAATTTCATCAACTTAGACTATATTACTTAATCTTAATAAGATTGTATGATTTCATTCTTGAGTATAATATTTAGCCATACTTAAAAAATTTGGTATTATAATTATTAAATATGACAGTATAACCAAATGTCTGTAATAATTCAAAAACTATAAATAATATCCAAAACTATTGCCCCAACTCCTCAAAACCCCTATTGCAAAAAGCGGTATAATTCTAGAAAACATAAAAATTTTAGTTTTATATGATTAATTTTTTGCCCTCGAAAAACCCGCTTTTCTAAATCCATTTTTCCCTAAAAAAACTAGACTACAATTATATTAATTCTCAAACTATTGTTCTACTTCTGCCAATCCAAAAACTCTATTAAAAACTTTTTTTACCTTATCACCAGAGTCAATACTTTCCAAAGGATCTTTTCGTAGTCGATGCCGTAAACACATAGTAATAACACGACCAACATCCTCAAGACTCACTTCTGTATTACCTTCAAAAGCAGCTAAAGCTTTTGCAGCACGATTAGTAACAATATCTCCCCGTAAACCATCTACATCTAACTCAGAACAAACCTGAGAAATTTTCACCCGTAAATCATGGTCAACTTCCACAAATGTCAACTTTTGTTGAGCATCTACAAGCTTATTTTGTAATTCTTCCTGTTGTGATGTATACTTTCCTAAAAACCCTTGAGGATTTTGATCAAAAGCTGAACGTTGTTCAACAATTTCAACTCTTAAGATAGGATCTTTGACAGTTCGGATTTCAGCATGCATTCCAAATCTGTCCAGTAACTGAGGTCGTAATTCCCCTTCTTCTGGGTTTCCCGAACCTACAAGGACAAAACGAGCCGGATGGCGTATAGAAATACCTTCTCTTTCCACAGTATTCCAGCCACTTGCCGCCGAGTCAAGCAAGACATCAACTAAGTGGTCATCCAAAAGGTTGACCTCGTCAACATACAAAATACCACGGTTAGCCTTTGCGAGTAAACCTGGTTCAAAAGCTTTCACCCCTTCTGATAAAGCTTTTTCAATATCAATAGTACCACATACCCGATCCTCCGTCGCCCCCAATGGTAAGTCCACCATTTGGACTTTTCTTGTAAAAATCGGAATTTCTTCCTGCTTTACTAATCTATCTCGCACAGAATCACTCATCAAATCTGGGTCATAAGGATCACTATTAAAAGGGTCATCAACAACAATTTTAATTTCTGGCAACAGGTCAGCTAATGCACGGATAGTGGTAGATTTACCTGTACCCCGATCACCCATGATCATTACCCCCCCTATTTTGGGGTCAATTACATTTAATAGTAAGGCCAGTTTCATTTCTTCCTGACCGACAATGGCGGTGAAAGGGAAAACAGCTCTACTTCTTGGAACGGCTGATTTCACAGATGTATTTACATTTTTATTGGCTTTAACGGTTGAACTCACTGTATACTCTAAATTATAATTACTAATTTTTATCTCAATTTTGGTTGAAAACCCGTGCTCACCGAAACAGGAGTCTTGGGATGAAAACCAATCAATATTGCAATTTAACACTTCAAATGTTATACCTTGAAGAGTTAATCAGCAAGTAATAAATACTTAAAAAGGAGTACGCTCCATCAGTAAACTAGGCTTTAAACCTAATATTTCAGTAAAAATATTTTGGGACTTGAACTCGCAGTATCATTCTCTGGAGCAACTATAAGACTATCTGAGAATACATCTTAAATATTAGGTAATATTAGGTGCTCAAGAAATAGAAAGTCTTTGTCAATCATGTCAGAGAATATCGCTATGTTTGAATACAGCAGCATGATGTCAATTGGAATATTGATGCATAAGTAAACTAGATAACCCCTGCGACTATTACTATAGAATCAATTGTGACAAAACCTGTAATACCAATTTTAAAAATGCCTGAATTCAGAATAGTTCTCTAGATGGTAAGAATTTTATGATACTTAGTTTGTAATATTCTTTTTTCAAAATGTTATAAAATATAGACTCTACCCAAATAAGCAACAGAAAATCTCTTAAGGTGCCGAGTTCCATAGTTCTCTATAATTGCGGAAGCATAAAGTAACTATAGACAAGAAAGGGTGAGAGAAATTCCTCGTTATTGGATTGAGTGAGGGGTAGTTCAATGCAAATGTTCATTTTCAGTATTAATTAAAATTATGATCAGCCAAACTTCCACTCCTGTGATTGTTTGTGGAGCTGCAGGTAAGATGGGTCGTGAAGTAATAAAAACTGTAGCAAATGCTAGTGATATGACTCTGTTGGGCGCAATAGAGTGCCAGCCAGAGTATATCGGTCAAGATATTGGTGAGCTAATTGGTTCTGGTCCACTAGAAGTACCAATTCTAAATGATTTGCAGGGAATTTTAGTAATGGCAGCTCAAGAGAAACAACCTGCCGTAATGGTTGATTTTACTCACCCAGATAGCGTTTATGAAAATGTGCGTTCTGCTATTGCTTATGGAGTCAGACCTGTGGTCGGAACGACAGGTCTGAGTCAAGAGCAAATTCAAGATTTGGCCGAGTTTGCTGAAAAAGCCAGTATTGGTACGTTAATAATTCCCAACTTTTCTATTGGTATGGTTTTGCTCCAACAAGCAGCGATCGCTGCTTCCAAGCATTTTGATCATGTAGAGATTATTGAGTTGCACCACAATCAAAAAGCTGACGCCCCTAGTGGCACTGCCATTAAAACAGCACAGATGTTATCTGAACTAGGAAAAACTTACAATGTACCTAATGTAGAAGAAACAGAGAAAATAGAAGGGGCCAGAGGTTGTTTAGCAGAAGAAGGAATTCGTATCCATAGTGTACGTTTACCAGGTTTAATTGCTCATCAAGAAGTAATATTTGGGGGACCTGGCCAAATTTACACTTTACGACACGATACAACAGATAGGTCTTGCTATATGCCTGGAGTTTTGTTAGCCATTCGTAAAGTCCAATCTTTAACCAAGCTCATTTATGGTTTAGAGAAGATACTTTAGTTTTAAGAAGAACTGCTGCGTCTACTACGTCTACTTTGGCGGGAACGAGTTGAGATATCGTATTCTAGCACTGCACCTATTGCAAATAGAATTGCAGTAAATACAAAAAATACCTCTAAGAGACCTCCACTTTCATATTCTCCAGTAGTCTGGGAATCTGCCCACTTAAAATACATATCAGCAATGTATAATGAAAATGTAGCGCCAGCAATCATCCGCCAGGACTGAGAAAAACGTCCTCCCCAAAAGGCTAGAAGTAGAGCTGTGGCAATAATTAGTAGAAATACATCGGCAATAATATAGAATAAATTCAACCAAAAAGAAAAAGGTTCTAATTTATTATCTAGAGCAAGTACCCAAGATGGAGCTAATTGAGCTGATTCTATTTTTATTGTATCTAGCTCTTCCAAAACCGTAGTATCTGGCGTAGACAATAAACCAAAAAACGAAGGGTCAGCTACAAAAATAGCCAAAAGAACTCCTCCAGCCGCGACTAAAGCCAAAACCACCCACTGCCAAAATTCTAAATTTAGCTTTTTGGCAGTTATAGCTAGAGTCATACCCCAAGCTAAAAATATGTAGGAAAAAACGTAAAATATATCTGCTAATGATACATCTGGGTCCAGTTCCCAGATTAATTCCCAGCAGCCAAACACAAGACCACCAATAAAGTAAAATAATAATCCTAAACTAATACCAATCCAAACATTTCGGCCACTAACCATTTGAGGACTTTGCCAATTTCTGAAGCTAATTATAGTGGCTATTAAGTAAGCCCCTAGTTCAAATATATAGGTGCCAACAGAGTACCAGGATGGTAATTCTTCTCCTGGTAGAGGTACACTAAATAATAGAAAAAATAATAGGGCTAATACACCCCAAATAAGACCTGTCATTACAATAATCTGAGCTGAAAATAAGGACTTAGTAAGAGTAGATAATTTTTTTGAAGTGCTGCTCATAGAAATATTCTGATTAAGGGCTACTGTCAACAAACATTTTATCCCTATTACTCAACAATTGTAGTTTTATTTCCTCCGAGATAAAGATAATTTTAATCAGGATAAAATAGATTTATAAATTAGAAAAAATAATTCTAGGTTTAAGGGTTTATAGGCTATAAAATATACAGTATTTTTGCCTTTTAACATTAATTAAATCTGCTGTTTAAACATCTCAATACTATCTCATATAATTTTATCAGCTAATGATTGATTACTATTCGACCAACTTTATTAATATCATTATCCATTTGACTCTTCTCCTCTTCTATAATCCCAGCTAGTTAATTTTAGCAAAATCCTTAAAGTTAATTTTTTTATAGTTGACATTTGTTTTTTTATATCAAGGAATTATTCATTTAATCTGTAACAACATCATAACAAGATAATTATGATTCAATTATAGTTCTTAGTATTAGTTGTGCTGCTGCGTGAATTTAGCGAAAAATTTGGTAAAAAGTAAAGTCTCGCCCGCCCATCCGGTGACTTTTTAGTTGTTTTTTTTGAATAGAGCTTTTATTTTGTCATTATTTATAACCTAATCGCAGAGGGGCAGTTCCAGACAAAAAATAGATCTGGAGATAAGGGATTTAACTAGCATCAAGTTTTATGATCATGACAAGAAATTATAGAGGCCTATAAAACCTCAACCCAACCTTGAGTTTGTCGTCATAAGAATATTCCCCATGGTTAACAGTCAAAGAAGAACTCAAAACTCTATAGTAATTATTATTTCTGTATACTTTTACAAAGTTAAATTAGTCCATGGCAAAACTCACTTTAAAAGATAATTCTCCAACACAATATAAGCTAAATTTACTTAATTTTTTGTGCTATTCACATAAGAATATCGGAATGACAACTAATTTAGTATTTATACAGACTAAAATTTCCTGAAAAATATACATTTTTCTGAAGTGAAATATCCTTATTAATTTTATCAAAAAATAGAAATATTTTAGTATTTATACCAGTTTATGTATGCAAAAACAAAACGGATAGCTAGTTTTCATCTCTACTCTAAAACAGACATTGCTCTCAAACTAACTTTTTAATAATACTTAATTATGTAGTAAAGCTATACTTAGGTTAACCTCCATATTTATTTAATTTTCATCAAAAACTCAGACTTCTGTTCACAAGCTATAAAGATTACTTAATTGCCCATTGTTTACCTTCAGGGAATTGATTTAGCCAATTCATAAACTGAGTTCTTTCAGGAGTATCCATAGGTTCTAGGATTTCGTCAATACCTTCAGCAAAATTGGAATTGCCAAAATATTCTTCCCCTAAACGATAGACCTCTTGTAGTAAAGTATAAAGATGACCTTCTTGCCAGGAAGGTAGTCGTAATTTTGTCAGAGGATCGTCTATTAATAAAGCTTTAATTGCATTCGCAGAATCTGCATCAGGAAAATTTTTCCCTTGAAGGACTTTACTAAAATCCTTTTGAAAAGATTTAGCCTGTCTATTGCCCAATAAATCTTCTACATCAAAGTAAACTGCTTGTACCAACAACAAACAACCCTGAATACAAGCAGAAGCAACAGTTTTATTCTCTTTTGAGTCTTCGCTAGCAAGTTGATCCAAGCGAATTTTAACCCAAACACTATATCGCTCAGGCTCTTCTAGCAAAACACAAGCCTTACCATGATTATCTGTTAAATCTCGCCAGAAAGCTCTCGCTTCTTCCGCTTGTTCTCCCTTAAAAACATTGATTAAGCGAAACGTTTGTCCTTGATAACTAAGAATAGGGATCTTTTGATCCCGCTTTGGGTGTGTAATACTTGTAATTTCAACATCTTGCCTTTTGAGAATAAACATGACACTTTAATTAGACTCTCATCATTATCTATTATCTGGGGTATCTTGGTGTAATTGTAATTCTTTCTCAGAAACGACTCTACAAAAATCAGTACACAATCTATGATTATTTGACTGACTATATATTTCTTTTTCTGTTTTATTCTGGCAGTGTGGGGAGTCATTACTCCAAAGGCTTTATAAGCGATCGCCTTAGTGGAGCACAAATCTAGCCCTCTGCTATAGCTAGATTTTTATCTGCATTTAAGTCTATATTGCAACTGAAACCCCATACCCTATTTCCTACTTACTCTTCTCTACCGAAGGTAGATATAAGAACATTAGGCAATAGGCTAGAATTTAGAATATTCAACTTCAAGATAGAGAATAACATTTTTATTATGCCCAAATTAATGAGAGTTGATATAACTAGAGTGTGAAAATCTTAAATTTTATAGTCTAGAAACGAGCAATGCTTGTGGACATATCAATATCTGTCACTTAAGTTACAGCTTAGTTGATAAGTTAGTTGCATAAAGCTATAATTGAATATTATATCTATGATTAATGGGAGTAGAAGAATGTCAGTTCCTGGGGACTAATATTTGATTAATTGAATATCAATTATGGACTTGCCTATTTCGTGACATTCTTTTTTTTGACAGTTGGTATTATAAATATTTTATGCTATAGTCAATAGACAATAATTAGATATGGAAAAGTATTTAGTTAATTTCAATGATTGTAGCTAGATTAAAAATCTTCCAAGTAAATAAAATTTTTATTTCTTTTTCTTTAAAGCCGATATTATCTTAACCAAGTATAATAACTTTAAGATATAGTATTAATATATTAAATAATGATTGGGTGCGTAACTCAGTTGGATAGAGTAGCGACCTTCTAAGTCGCGAGTCGCAGGTTCGAATCCTGCCGCACCCGTAAATGAAAATTAAAAGTGCAATAGTTTTTATCTCTATCTATCAAAAAAAACTATTGTTTAGAGCTTTTCATCAATGATATATAGATCAGGACTTATGCAATTAATTATAGTAATTGTAGTTAGAAGGTCTAGAATAATGGTGTAATTATAGGCCACACATAGTATTAATGTCTAAGTCCTATAGAGGTTGATATTATTATGTAGTATTTTTATGCTACGTAACATATGAAGCTTTGTCTAAATTCTAATTTTCTCCAAAATTCTCAACAAAGATCTACAAAATATCTAGTGTCTAGTTGCAAAAGTTAATTTATTTACACAAATGTTAATAGTCATATTTTTCTGGATATATAAGAAAACAATTGAGGACTTCACAGATTCATAACTTGTTAGAGTCGATGGGGCGTATAATTAACCACCCGCACCTCTTATTCAAAAGCTATCGTGGGACTTTAACTCAATAGGCTACATAGATGATCTTAACCTTCATTGGCACAATTATAGACCTGTTAATTCCTTAATTCTGGTTTATAATTATTAAATTTTTAATCTAGTCTTAGACTTAAATTCTACAGAATCTACTAATGATTACTAATGATAAAGTTCTTCTGAAAATCGACAAATATTATTAGGACATAATACTCTAAAAATTATCTAGGAAAGATATGACTGCTCCTTTGTAGAATTGAATATTTACCACCATATCTTTTGTAGGATTGAATATTTAACACCATATTCTTCTAACTTCAATGAAATAGAAAATTATTGTTTTCTCATTAAAAACCGAGTGAGTAGGGACACCCTGATGCAATGTCCATAGGAAAGAACAATAGAATATTTACTAAAGTGATAAAACTTTATACTTCACCCGCCTCAGAAAATTCTGTAAGTGAATTAGCATTAACGGTACTTTGACATTTTTATAGTACGAAAATGACTTCAAAGGGTTGAGGGAAAAAAGAAATATGCAGCTATTGTTAAACATGGCTCAAACAAAATACAAAAATGGAAACAAGTAGATGAGAATATCAAACAATTGCTATGTAATGGTTTGATACTATTTTGTACTTATGTGTTGCTAAAGTATAATTAATTATAAAGTCTAACTCAATCCTTTAATTACAGGGTGAAAATAAAAGGCCAGTCCTAAAATAGTATAAGCTGCTAATAATAAAACCCCTTCTAACCAGTCAGAACGACCATCAGAACTGACAGAATTAGCAATTAATACTGCTACTACTACTGCTACTAATTCAAAAGGATTAAAATTCAAATCCATTGGTTGACCTAGCAATGAACCAGTCAGAATTAATACAGGTGCCACAAATAACGCAATTTGTAAACTAGAGCCAACTGCTACACTTACAGATAAATCCATTTTATTTTTCATGGCAACAGTTACTGCTGTAGCGTGTTCGGCAGCATTACCAATAATTGGTACTACAATTACACCAGTAAATAAAGCAGTTAATCCTAATGCAGAAGTAGCTTCTTCTAAAGAATCAACCAATAATTCTGATTCAAATGCTACTGTTAAAGTTGCTATTAATAACACTAAAATCCACAGTAACAAATTAGGTTTATGTTCGGCATTTTCTTCTGATTCACTATCAGAATCTAAATCCTGTGATTCACTTCCTACTATACCAACTTCATATAAGTAAGAGTGAGTTTTCATGGAAAATAGTAAGGTAAGTATATAAACAGTAATTAATACTATTCCTACTGCGACAGACAAATTTTGCATTGTATTACTACTAATACCATTGGAAGTAGCATTCACTGCTGTTGGTACTAGAATAGCAATTACAGCTAAATTCATTGCTGAAGCATTTAAGCGAGCTACTACTGACTGAAATTTTTGTTCTTTGAAACGGAGTCCACCTAAAAACATTGAGAGGCCCATTACTAACAATAAGTTACCAATTATAGAACCGGTAATGCTTGCTTTAACTACCCTTACTAAACCAGCATTTAAAGCAATAATACCGATAATTAATTCTGTAGCATTACCAAATGTAGCATTTAATAAACCACCTAAGTTAGGACCTAGAACGACTGCAATTTCTTCCGTTGCTGTACCCATCCAACCTGCCAAAGGAATAATTGCTATAGCAGATGTAATAAAAATTACTGATGAACCCAATTCCATAGCATTAGCAGCTATTGAAATAGGAACAAATACTAATAAAATTGAAATTATTGTTTGTGCGTTTAGCATAAGTGTAAATTGGGGGTTTGGTAAATCATAGTTACGCCAAAATTAACAGACATAATTGATAAGTTTTCAGGTCATTTGCCTATCTGCAATTTATTCCCGAATTATATTCTCAATTAGAGGTTGCCACAAGTCTTGATTTTTGTCTATATCATTAGAGAAGGCAAAACAAATTAATATATCGAATCAATGAACGTTATTGAGAAATTATGCAAAAATATTCTCAAAGGAAGATAACTCAAGAATTTAGCCTGATTTTAGATGTTTCGGATCTGAGAAAAAGTGGTAATTTGACTATAGGAGTAGGTAGGCACTACAGTGGATGCCAGTCTAAACTACTCCTCTTGAGAGTAGGGCTGTTTTATTTGAGGTTTAAAATCAATAAAAGAAATAGTTTGACTTTGTATTAAAATTTTTACTAGTCAACTATTTTTTTATAAAATTATGTATATAAATATTTTAATTAAAAATATTCAAAAAACAATTATTTACGCAAATATTAAGGGTAAAATATATTAATTATGGTTAATATTAGTAATTACTATTTGTTGCATTTTTTGTTGATATACATAATATAGTGTTATCGGATATTTTGCCTTAGCTAATCAATTAATGGTTATATAAGTTTTTAATATTTATCCTGAAAGAGTACCATCATATTCAACAATAATAAGATAAATAAAAAGGAAATTTTTCTTGAGTTACTTTAGAACTTTGATGAATCGGCAAGACAATTATCTACGGGTGATTTATTTTTGCAAAAGTGGGTGGATTTTGATGGCAAAATTTGACGAAACACTATTAATAATTTTAACAAAATTTAACAAAAGTTTGTTTCAATAATTTCATTATTTAATCAAGATAGTAGGATTGTTTTGTACTTAAAATTATTGGCAAATAAAAAGTGTTTATAAATTTATCAATATTAAGGCATTTATAAGTAATTTTTTACTAAATAATAGTTTTTCTGTGATAGATTCTTTACATTTCTAGAAAAAGACTACTGAATTAATTGCAAAAAAAATAATGATTATTTAATTGCTGTAAAAAAAATAAACTTACTTTATATTAATAGATAGAATAGGTAAGTAATAATTTAAATTAAATTGACGTTTTCCATAAAAAAATAATAGTCATTTTCTAAAAATAGGAATAATAATTTCAGTTTTTATACCTGCACATTATATGGTTAATGGTTGGAAAAATGTTCAACATTTTATTCAAGTATAAAGAGGTTAATTGAGAGGTAAAAAATATTATGAATAAACTGTTTTTGATATAAGTAGTACGACAAAAAGGGTGAGTTTTTTTTATTTTACAATTAGAAAAATTGAAAAATATAAAATAAATTGTATTGGGTCAAAGATGTAATTTTTAAGTAGCCTCCATCTTCGATTTATGAACATTAAGCAGAAATAAATATATCTATTTTAAAAAACTATTGCTATTAATTTTAATAAGATTAATTGTTTTTTTAGTAACTGAAGCCCAAAGACGGCTTAATAGCAAATGTTTCAAAGTTTTGGTTTGATTGAAATGAAACAGCCATGCCCCTCTTTAGACCAGGACCTTTTCATTTTCAGCGATCGCCAAAAAAATCAAAGCACTATTTTTTTATTTTATCAAAAAAGATGGCTTAACTTTTATTTTAAATACATCATGATTAATACTACATTTGAGAGGTTGAAAAAATTCAAGTAATTCCAGAAAAATTAGGGTAAAAGACATAAAATTTGGGTAGTCTTAAGCATTATAGTCTTAAGTCTTTTAACCGGAAATTGTAGTTATAAATAAATAGAAATGTTTAGTTATAACAATCATGAGTAACTAATAAATATATTAAGTATACCCTCAAAAAAATTACCTCCATGTAGTACTCTTAGGAGAGTTATGATAGGAGTAAAAGAATCAGAGATACAATTTTTTTATGAAATAATATCAGCTAATTATTCATAGTATCAAGAGGATTGGATTGCAGTTGATGGTAAAAGCTTAAAAAATACTTTTATCAATTATGAACAAAACGGACAAAATATGTTAGTAATACTATCAGGGCTTAGTCTGGAAACAAAACTAATTGGGGTTTCAAAAACATTTGAGAATAAAAAAAGTTAATAAATTAAGCAAGTGCAAAAGCTGATAAGAGATAGCGGTTTATAGAATAAGACATTTACTTTGTATGCACTTCATTGCAATAAACAAACAACTCAGATAGTAATTGAAAGTAAAAATGATTATTTAACTACAGTAAAAGCTAACCAAATCAATTTATTTAATCGCTTAAAATACTTAGCAAAAGTAGAGGACTCTATCAGTAGATATCAAGAAATATAAAAAATTCATGGGCGCCAAATAAAGAAAAAATTTAGGATCTTTAAAGCCGAAAATATTAAACATAAAAATTAT
>ENA-UENT01000804-UENT01000804.1-marine-metagenome-genome-assembly--contig:-NODE-804-length-12359-cov-10.676294_pt1 | contig 12359 bp, 10 predicted proteins | sample MGYA00237879_ERZ529330 | MGnify/ENA primary metagenome ERZ529330 (study PRJEB26372, sample SAMN05368345) | marine metagenome | biome: cultured habitat; feature: ocean water; material: water; isolation... | reverse complement strand
CATTTGTGAATTGAGACGAAAATGGTAAATTTAGAATCCGGCACGGCACGTAGCCGGGCCGTTGGCAACAAGATTCATTTAAAATTCAACAAAAAACAAAAACAACCAAAATGAAAAAAACTATCAGAACCACTATTGTAGCCTTATTATTTGTTTTCTCATTTCAATTTATGAACGGACAAATCAGTACATCTTTTCAAACAAATTCAAACCTATCAAAAATAGGATTAGGTTATAATTTTAATGAAAAACTCTGGGGAGAATTAAGAATTTATTCAGGAACATCAATTGACGAAATTACTCCGGAAATTGTGCTAAACTATAATTTTGTTCAAAAAGAATATTTTGAAACCTATTTTGGAGGTGGAGTTGTTCTTAATTATTTCAATGGAATAGTATCACAAGTTGGAGTGCAAATTAAACCGTTTGAAAATGTGAAAAATTTCTCATTTGTAATCGAAGCTCAGCCTCAATACAATTGGGATTATGAAGATTTCTATTTCAACGCATTTGGAGGAATAAGATACAAGTTCAAGTAATTTGTCTAAGAATCCTGTAGCCAACAACGTATAACGCAAATGGCGGGTTTCTTAGAAAAGAACTAAATTAGTTTCCATAACAAACGAAATCGTTAAGCCGACAAATCCGCATTCAAAAATCCACGCCACTTGTCGTTATACGAGACCGTTCTGCTCAATAAATGAAAAAAGAAAATCAATATATCAAAAAAGCAATTGAAGAAATTCTCGATCCAAAATTTGAGACTACTAAACAGTATTTGGAAGTCTGCGAAGTAAAAATAGAAGATGGATTACCTAAGATTGCTAGAGTAAGTGAAGATTACTATGAAGATAAAGTCGCTGTTTACGTTGAGGTCAAAAATGAAAGATATTTTATTGAAATTCATTTAACGAAAGAGCCTGAAATAGCGGTAGACTTTGTTTGGACAGAATCAGGAAATCGAGTTTATCTAACAGCTACATCGAAAAGGTTGACTTTTAAGGAACTTTCAAGTTTTATAAGGAAATTCGAACCATTGATAGGTTGGTCTAAAGGAGATTTAAGAAAGTATGGAAAGTCAAGATATGATTTCAGCCGAATAAGCTTCGAGCCAATAAGAAATGAAGCCTATGGGTTAGACGAAAAATTAGAATTATTGCTCAATGAATTAGAAAAAGATATTGAAGGGGTTCAAAAGCTCAGTAAAAATTCAGAAGCAATAATATCAGTTTGCCGACATCAATACATAAGTGGAAATGCAGGAATTGGATTTGAAATTGAGACAATAAACAGGTTGAATAAGCTGAATTTGGGAATCGAGATTGACACGTATATTATTGGAAACGAGGTCAAATGAAAAAATGAAAATTAAGAATACTGAGCAGAACAATGGCTACATGCCATGCCGGTAAAAATCTTCGAGAGGAAAATGGAGATTGAAAAACCCGCGCAGGCAGCAAAAGCCAGGCTGCGCCAATTTGGTCTTTTGCTGCCTGCGCTAGCATTTGTGAAATGAAACGAAAATGGTAAATTTAGAATCCGGCACGTCACGTAGCCGGGATGCACAGCGCGTCAAATCTAATTGGGAGAAGTACCGCAGGAGGCAGGCTATTGTGGAACATCCTTTCGGCACCATAAAACGTTCCTGGGGCTACACCTACACCCTGATGAAAGGAAAACTAAAAGTTGCAGGAGAGTTCGCCTTGATCTTCAGCAGCTATAATCTGAGGAGAGCTATGTCCATACTAGGCGTAAAAGCCCTCATTCAGCGACTGGAAGGGCTTAAATCTCGTTTTTTGGTGCTCTGCTGCCCGGTGGTGCCTGTAAGACAGCTTACAATACTAAGCCAACATCAGGATGTGTGGTGCCGCAGAGCGGCGTAAGAGAAAAAACAGTAAATTGGAGGGGTGGTTTTTTCACGGACTGCCGTTGCGGCAATTTTATATCAAATAAAAGTTAGATTATGGAATTAAAAGATTTTATTTCCGAGACAATAAAACAAATTACTGATGGTGTTCTTGAAGGGAGCCAATACATTAAAGAAACATCTGGTTCTAAAGAGGGGGTTAGGGATCAATACACAAGTATAGATTTTGATATTGCAATATCTACGAATGAAGAAAACAAAGACGAGTTAGGAGGAAAAGTTACGGTTGTACAAGTATTTAATGCAGGAGCGTCGAATTCGAAACTGTCTTCGACTACTAATCAAAGTAGAATTAAGTTTACTCTGCTAGCAGCAATAAAAACAAATTGACAGCCAAATATAAATCTTTGAACAGCAAATACTTTGACAGGTTGCAATTGAAATATTGGATATCTTAATCCAATTTGTAATAAATGACAATTTACAATATCTTCAACAAGGACATTCATGAATTGATGTTACTCGATATCGAACAATACTTTAAGTCAACACCACTTGAAGAATCAGATGGTCTAGAGTATAAAGCATATGCTGACGACAAACAGAGAGGAAACCATAAAGAGAAGGAAGAGACCATTTTAAAAACCATATGCGGGCTTTTAAATTCTGAAGGTGGAGTTATTATCTGGGGAGCTCCTAAGTCAAAATTATTAAACGGACATCAACAATTAGAAAAAGAATTATCTCCAGTCAGGGGAATCGCTAACAAGGATGGCTTTATTTCCAAAGTACTAAACAGGATAATCCCAAGTCCACAAGGGATAAGGTGTAATATTCTTCAGATATCAGATGCTGAATCAGTTTTAATGATAGAAGTACCCAAGAGCATCTACAAGCCACATCAACTTAAAGGCAGGTACTACATGAGGGCTGATGGACAGACAATAGTGGCTCCACATCATTATATTGAAGCCTTGTTCAAACAAGTATCATATCCAATCTTGACAGGCAAAGCACAGTTAAGGTCTGCTAATAGGCAAATAATTGAAAAAGGTGGTAGATTTTTTGTCGAATGCGAGGTCAATGTGATTGTTGAGAATAAGTCTATGTATTTGAACGAAAAGAATTTATCTATTTCTTTAGCTGTGGATAATACTTATCAAACTCTAAGGGATGAGATATATCTGGTTGTTCACTATGGTAAACCCATTATCAAAGTAGAAAAAATTCACCTTCCAATTCAATATATATATTCTTTGAATAGGAGTGAAGTTACATTAATGTTTGGGGGAGAGAAATCACCTATTAGGGTTTCTAGATACTTGTTGGAGTTTAAGTTAGATAATTCAAAGATGATTGATGAAATCAAGTTTATAGAAATAGTAGGTAAAGAAGAAAATAAGTTTCCTTTTGAACAAGACGATGACGAATTAAGAAAAAGGTTAATTTAGAACTTCTGGTGGCAATAGCAGACCGACAACAATTCGCTGCGATACCTATTTAGGCTACATAACTAATCACGAAATAATTAATGGAACCTTATCTCAATAATCTAAAATAAGATCAAGCATATGAGTACTACTTATTTAGGTCATTACTTTGTCTTTCCAAATAATGTCATTACCGAAAAACATTTAAAAGGAATCCCAGGAAACATAATTCATGGAGTGAAAAACAAGTATGCTGATTTGACCTATGAGCAAGAATTTGATGGCTTAGTCGATCCAAATAGTCAAGTAATTAAAATGTCGAAAAAGAAATATATTGATAGTTTTTTTGAATCTGGATTCATTCAGTTAGGTACAATTAGTTATTATAGATCATTAGCCCACTCTGAGCAAGGCGATGGAAACGAAGGTTCAATATTTGTTATTGGAAGAGGTGAAGAGGAGACAGGATTCGCCCAGATTAAAAGTGGGTTTAATTATTACTTATTCTGTTGTTCTGATGGAAGTCCTGATTCAAAATTAATAGATCACTTTAGCTATGATGACTATTTTATCATTGAGCATCCACAGTTGTTTATGGAAGCAATAGGTAAGACCTTAAATGCTAATAATTATTTTAGATCAAGGTGTTTGTACAAAACAGACAAAGTATTGATAGGTGATGTTCCGAAAGGTTTCAACTTTAATGTTCTATCTTCTAAGCTCAAAAATATGGTGGCAAAAACAAAATACTTTATTAAGACAAAGGATTATGAGCATCAGAAGGAATATAGGTTTATTTGGGAAACTGATGCAGATTTGACTAAACCTTTGGTAATACAATGCCCTGAAGCGGTTAAGTATTGCAGGAGAGAATAAAATATCTAGACTTAATAATAAAAGCGAGAATCGACTAAAATCCAAGGTTTTACCCTCTAGGGTGGGAGTGTACTCTTCCCATTACCCGCTAAAGCTTTATAAGCTTTCATACCTGCACATGAACTAGTTCCTTAAACTCTTAATTTGATATTGTACTTAAACTAAGCAGATAAAGTTACGTAAAAAAGCACTTTTGTTTAGTTTTGATTGAACCAACACAAACCAACTATCGTTCTTTGTTTATATCATTATTCCAAAACAAATACATAAGATATGGGTAAGAATAAGAACAAAAAATCGTTTGGTAGAAAAGCTGCTGAAACTACTGCACTTGCAACACTTGGTTCTTTTGTTGGCGGTACAGTAGGAACAGTTTTTTTTGGTCCCGCGGGAGGGATAGTCGGTGCTAAATTGGGAGCGATAATTGGAGGCGCTCAAGGAATGGCAGACGGAGGGGGAGATAGTGGTTCGTATGACCACATCAGTAGTGGTCTAGACAAGCCAGGTGGATATTTTGGAGACCCTTCTAGTTGGATTGGGTAATAAAAATTTTCACCCCGGAATTTTTTCGGTCAGAAGAGATATCAAGGCTTCAAGAATCAAATGCAATTCTTGAAGCCTTTTTTATCAGGCAAAAATCAATTATAAAAATGCTCTTTATTATGCGTTAGCTCACTAAGGTATTCAAACACTAAAATTCTAACAACCAGAAAAACAAAGCGGTAACCGCCATAATTCAGCGCTACGTAAACTCAAAGTCACGCTAACGCCACTTTCACTTCCAACTTTCCCCCAAACATCCTATCTTCACCACTGACCAACTCGAACCCGCTATATGCAGATTAACCTCAAAAAAGACGCTTTCCTGGGACAGCTCTTTCCCGGCTTAAAGGACGACGACTGGCAGGACGATAGCCGCTTGGCTCAGTACCTGCGCAATGCCTACAGCCGTGGTGGTTATACGCCAGAGGTGAAAATAGAGGACGAGATCGTTCAAATTTCTTTGGACGAGCAGAAGGTCGCAAAGGTCAATAAAGTCTACCAGGATGCGCTAAAACTGGCTTCTAAAGGTGCTTATGACCGCGCCAAAGCGCTAATCAAGCCACTCCTTGATGAAGGTACTCAGAACGCTGAGTTATTTCGTGTTTACGGTCAGTGCCTGGCTGAGGAAGGCGACAAGGAAGGCGCTATGGACTACCTGATCGATGCTCTGAAGTGGGACCCTAACCATACGGAATCGCTGATCGTAATGGGGAATCTCTACGCCGAAGGTAAAGGTGACCTGGAGACAGCTCAGGTCTTCTTCGATAAAGTCATGGAGCTGGAGCCGGACAACTACCTTGCCCTTAACAATATCGGTGGCGTACTCTCAAAAAGCGGTCAGCTCGAACAGGGAGCGGTCTTCTTCAAGCGCGCACTGGAAGCGGAGCCAAACTTTCCCTTTGCGCTTTACGGGCTTGCGTTAACCAGCTTTAAAACCGCAGATTACGCTGAATGCTTTGATTACTGCTGCCGGGCAATGTCCTCAGCGGGAAATAACGATCAGTTCCGCACCCTCATACGTCCGCTTAGAGGGTTGATGATCGAAGCGGCATCCTACTATGCGGAAGCAGTCACAGCAGAAGAGCTATACCATAGTCTGCACCAGGAACTGGAAAACGCCACAGGCAGGCTGATCGAGATAGAACCAAGCGAAAATATCCCTACCGCTGCTAAACTGGAGGTAGCAGAATACAAAAAACGGGGTATTCACCGTGTGCTATACAAGCCAAAGTACACTGCTGTAGCTCATCTGATCATGCATGAGCTGATTCACCTGGAATTGATTATGGAGGCTCGGGAAATTGACGAAAACCAGCTATTTCTCGCGCAGAATAAAGAGGTTCAGTTTTTCCGTAGCCGTACAGGGGCTGCTCAAAAACGCCTGGCAAAAGCAGGCTTTGACGAGAGCCGGATTGACGGTTTCCTGGATATGCTGTTCCACGGTATGAACTCACAAATTTACAATGCGCCAATCGATCTTTTCATCGAGCAGCGGTTGTATGAGCGCTACCCGGCACTTCGCCCGATTCAGTTCCTCAGCTTGCTAAAGCTCAATCAGGAAGCGGTAGAAGGCGCGAATACGGAATCGGCAAAGTTGTACTCCCCCCGGTTCGTCCGCGATGCCAATATCACGCTGTCTTTTACTCAGCTATTTCTGTTCCGGGAACTGTTCGGTCTTGATATGACCGGAGAGATCAAAGAGCCGAGACTGTACAAGAAAGCCGAAAAGCTTTACGCTGACTATCTGAATATGCGGGCTGATAAGGAGCCTGGTGAAGAATACGACCTTGTCCGGTGGTGGGGTGAAGATTTGGAGCTGGAGGGGATGTATCGGTTGGTTGGGGAGTCATAGACCTTTAAACCATTCTGTAAAAACAACTAAAACATCAAAACAAGATTTAGAATGCCCGAACCACTAGCCATTTATAGCATAAGGGGTCTTATTCTTGACAGGAAATTGGGTAATGTGCAGAACTTGATTATGGCACAAGGAAGGTTTGCCTTAGAGGCAACCGTACACAGAATTAAAACCTTATTCAATATTTGTGGTCCTAAAAACGAGAATAAGATTTTTCCAGACCCTAATATCCCTGCTATTCTTCAAGACCTTTGTGCTCAAGCTGGCATAGCCTCTCAGATTCTTTTTAATGGAAATCCTCACAAATCTCGATTTGAATCGCAAACAGCTTACAGCCTTAGGATCGAAAGGTATGAATATGTCCAAAAACTTTGCCATCAACATGAATTCGTTCCCATTGTACTGACAAATCGAGAAGTTCGAAATGCGCTAACCCATATTGATGAAAGGATGGCTGATATACTCACAAAAGAAGAAGGTGTCGGTTGGTTTGTCGATTATGCAGCATCTATTCGCGACGCTCTTATACCTCCCCCTAATGTTAAAAGAATAGAATTTTGCAGGACATACATTCATAATGAAAGCTTAATTCTTCATCTCGGCAACGAATTAGACCTAGATGCTTTGATGGAGGAGTGCACTACAGCTCTGCGAGTTATCTTTACCCTTAATCACTAGTTTGCCCTAAGGGCTATTATTTTAATCAAAGAAACAACTGCGAGTAGCATGCCAACACTCAACTGGATAGGAAAAGAAAAGGTGGTAAACCATCATCGGGATGTACCATATCGGGTTTTGGAGCATAAATATGGCTTTACAGCTGAGAATGGAGAGCAGCCTGAGCCTACGGGTAGCGGGAATAAGATCATCCACGGAGATAACCTTGAAGCTCTTAAAAGTCTGCTGCCTGAATATGAAGGGAAAATCAAGTGTATCTATATTGATCCCCCTTACAATACAGGAGAAGAAAAATGGGTGTATAACGATAATGTTAACCATCCAAAGATAGAAAGGTGGCTAGGAAAAGTGGTAGGCAAAGATGGTGAGGACTTGTCAAGACATGACAAATGGCTTTGCATGATGTATCCTAGAGTAAAGTTGCTCCAACAACTTCTTCATCCAGACGGAGTCATATTTATTTCGATCGATGATAATGAATACTCCAATCTTAAAATTCTCTGTGATGAAATTTTTGGAGCAAATCGCTATTTAGCATCGTTTACGTGGAAAAGAAGATCTTCTTCTATGTTATCAAAGAACAATGTTTCTGTTGATCATGAATATATACTTTGCTACAGTAAAACAAATGCGTATATATTTCGAGGAATAGATAAAGATTATAGTTCTTATAGTAACCCAGATAATGATCCAAACGGACCATGGACTTTAGGAGATTTAACTGTGGGCATGACTAAAGATCAGCGACCAAACCAGTTTTATGATTTAGTCGACCCGGACACAGGAAATGTTTTTAAAGCTAACCCTTCTAGGGTATGGTCTTATATACCTGAATCAATGAATGAAAGGATAAAAGAGGGAAAAGTCTATTTCCCTGACGATATCTCTAAAAGACCAATGAATAAAAGGTACCTAAAAGACCTTAAGTCCAAAATAAACCCAATCTCAACCTGGATTAAAGGTCTTAAGGAAAAGTCGAGTGGAAATGAACAAAAAAACATTCTTAAATCAGGAATGAATACAGAAGGGACCAAGGTAATTCAGTCGATTTTTGGTCAAAAAGTATTCGACTACCCCAAACCGATTTCCTTAATTGAAACATTAATCCAACAAGTTTCTAGAAATGACGATATAATTCTGGATTCCTTTTCGGGTTCTGGAACTACTGCTCACGCCGTTTTAAACATAAATAAACAAGATGGTGGCAATCGTAAATTTATTTTGGTAGAAATGGAGGATTATGCCAATGATATTACAGCCGAACGAGTAAAGCGTGTAACCAAAGGTTTTGGCACAGGCTCAAAAAAAGTAGAGGGTATAGGAGGTGAGTTCGATTATTATAAACTTGGTCCAGCCCTCTTTGACGAAAACGAAAACCTCAACGAAGAGGTAGGGCTGCAAAAGATTCGAGAGTACATCTGGTTCTCCGAGACTCGTACTCCATTTACTGATTCCGATTCTGAACAATACCTTCTCGGTAAGAAAGACGATTCTGTTTATTACTTCATCTACGAAAAGGACAGATTGACAACTTTGGATTACGATGCCTTAGAGCTGATAAAAACCAAAGGAGAGCAATATATTATCTACGCTGACAATTGCCTGTTGCCGGCAGACTTCATGGCAAAGCACAACATCATTTTCAAGAAAATCCCAAGAGACATCACAAGATTCTAAGCTATGGAACTAAAGAGTTATCAGCGTAAAGTAGTCGATAATCTTGAAGAGTATCTGACCTACGTCCAGGAACAGAAAGATTTGAAAACAGCTTTCGACAAATACTGGGAAGATAAGATTGGACCGTACAATCCGCTCGATGGAACGGGTATGCAGCCGTACAAAAACAACATACCTAATGCTGCCCATGTCTGCATAAAAGTCCCCACAGCTGGAGGAAAGACATTCATCGCAGTTAATGCTTTGCATTCTATTTTCTCAGCATATGATTCAAGGAAGCCTAAAGCTGTTGTCTGGCTGGTCCCTTGGAGCAATCTCTTGCAGCAAACAGTAAATGCGCTATCCGATCCGGAACATCCCTACCGAAAAAAGATCAATTCGCTCTTTAATCATAGAGTAGAGGTTTACACGAAGGAAGAACTACTGCAGGGGTCAAACTTTAATCCATCGGTTGTTAAAGATCAGCTCAGTATAGTTGTCATGAGCTTTGCAAGCTTACGGGCAAGAAAGAAAGTTGATCGTAAAGTAAAAGAGGAAAATGGGCAATTGCAGCCATTTGTGGAAGCGTATGAATCCCACGACCATTTGCTACCTGAAACTCCTGATTCGGCTCTCCTTAATGTTTTACGGTACCTAAATCCAGTCTTAGTAGTAGATGAAAGCCACAATGCGGAAAGCGACCTTAGCGTGGACATGCTCAGGGACTTGAATCCCTCCTTCATACTAGATTTAACAGCTACCCCGAAGGAGAATAGTAATATTATCAGCATGGTGCCTGCCATAGAGCTCAAAAAAGAGCATATGGTAAAGCTTCCGGTCATCGTATATAACAATCATGACCGAACAGAAGTCATCAACAACGCACTACACCTACAGCGTAAACTGGAAATCTTTGCCAAAAAAGAAGAAGCAGAAGGAGGAAAGTATATTCGACCGATCGTCTTATTCCAGGCACAACCAAAGACCAACGATGATAACACTACTTTCGAAAAGCTAAAGAAACAGCTGCTCAGTCTCGGGATACCGGAAGAGCAAATCAAAATTAAAACAGCCAATATCGATGAGCTGAAGGGAGTAGACTTAATGAGCAGAGACTGCCCGGTCCGTTATATCATCACGATAAACGCTCTAAAGGAAGGCTGGGATTGCCCATTTGCCTACATACTAGCGTCCTTAGCTGACAAATCAAGTGCAGTCGATGTAGAGCAAATTTTGGGGCGTGTCCTGCGTCAACCCTACGTACAGCGTCATAAAGCATTCCAGTTAAACCTTTCTTACGTGCTGACAGCTTCTGCCAAGTTCAACGAGACATTGCAAAGTATCGTAAAGGGGCTGCAGGAATCAGGCTTCAGTGAGAAAGACTATCGCAAGGTCGATAGGATGACTGAGGAAGAAAAGGAAGGGGCAACAGCAAAGTCCGATCCAGTCCAAAGCTTTTTGTTTCCGGAGCAACAACCGCAAGAAAGCGAAGATGAAATTGATTCTGACAGAGTCACATTCAATCCAAATTTTGATGAGCCAGAACCTCCGACAACTTCTGCTATAGATGAAATAGAAGCAATAGCTGAAGAACAGAACCGAGAGTTAGAAGCTCAAATTGCAGCACAGGCACAGCAGCCTGCCGATGAAAACATATTCCAAGAAATGGGGGACAAAGTAAAAAGATACAGGGTCAAAGATGCCTATCGCTCAGCAATCGAGAAAATTGAGTTCCCTCAGTTTTTCTATCAGGTAGCAGGCAGTAACATATTCGGAACGGAAGAAGAACTTCTCAACAGGGAATCTCTCTTGAAGGATTTCAAGCTTTCAAACGAAGATATAAAAATCGATTTCGACCGGATTTCTTCTGACCTCTACAAGGTAGACCTTGAGGAGGGTAAGAAGAATGAGTACCGACCTTCTTTTACTAAAATTGAAGACCAGCAAGTCAAAGACCCAATTGCGGATTACATTTTAGCCAAGCCCAAGGAAAATCAAATTACCGATATCACTTATCAGTTGATGAAGCTTGTCGGAAATATGTATCCGATACCAGATCAGGAAATCAAGGTCTATATAGGTCGGGTACTGGATAGTATGAATACTGAACAGCTGCGTGACTTGCTTGCGAAACAATACAGTTACACCCGAAAAATCAAAGATAAGATCAGGCAGTTAGCTGATGCCTACGCAGAAGAACGCTTCCAGGACTTAATCAAGTCAAAGCGGATTAGCACTAAGCCTAACTGGAAGTTGAAAGAAGAAATTGTTCCTGGTAAGACTTCGTCCGCTATTGGAAACTCTCTTTATGAAAGAGAGGGTGCTATGAATAATTTTGAAGAAAGAGTTGCAATGGAACTCGGGACATCGTCCAATATTGAGTTCTGGCATAGAAACCTGGAACGTGGAAAAGGATTCTATATCAATGGCTTTAAAGCTAACCATTATCCTGACTTTATCATGCAGACTAAATCAGGAAAGATTATTGTAGTGGAGACCAAAGGCGACCACTTAGACAATACTGATAGCGCTGCCAAATGTAGGCTTGGCAACGAATGGGAAAAGCAGGCAGGGCAAAACTTTGCTTACTTCATGATATTCGACAAGAAAGAGGTGGAAGGTGCTTATACCCTAGACAAAGCCAGAGAATTGATTGGAGGAATGTAAAGCAGATATAGAAACCCCGCTTCAACAATTGTAGCAAGAACGGACCACGTTGTCAGTACTGACATAGTCGGTGCGAAGCTGACGGAACGAAGTGCCTGTAAGCGATGCTGGCAAGCAGCGGTTGCAGTTACGCAGTGAAGCTCTGCGGAGCAAGTACGAAGCTAACATCTCGAAACATGCTTTTGTTTGAAACGTGCACAAAATTCCCGAAAAAATTTTGACAGCTTTTCTGCTTAACGCAGACCTTGCCTACGCTACAGACGTAGTCTGGCAGACTGAATAATAACTTCTGGCTCACCCCGGACAACGTTGTCCGCAGTACGCAAAAAGCTCTATAAATCGCTTCTGAAGTGAGTTTGCCTGGCTGGCGGAAGCTTGTTAGGAGCTGGCGTAAACTGTGATTACAGCCAGCCGTATGCAGTAATACGGCGCTTTCTAAACTTACCAATAGACATTAACTGAAAGATAAACGAGCGGATCCTACTACTGACGCAAAGCGATGCTTTGGTCTGCATGGCTTTGCGTTCGGTGCACGCAGCCATCTGGACTGGATATACGCTCTGACTGTCAGATTCTGAACGGGGTGATTTTCAACATTCAGTCTTAATCCTACTCTGGACTGGATATGTACTCTGACCTCAGCCTGCTATTCTCCTGCAACCGCACAACGTACTCGTCTTAATCCTACTCTGGACTGGATATACTCTCTGACGGTTTTATAATATATGGTCTTGGAGCTACGTTAGGTTACGTCTTAATCCTACTCTGGACTGGATATGTACTC
>ENA-UENT01000802-UENT01000802.1-marine-metagenome-genome-assembly--contig:-NODE-802-length-12384-cov-3.065906_pt1 | contig 12384 bp, 9 predicted proteins | sample MGYA00237879_ERZ529330 | MGnify/ENA primary metagenome ERZ529330 (study PRJEB26372, sample SAMN05368345) | marine metagenome | biome: cultured habitat; feature: ocean water; material: water; isolation... | reverse complement strand
GCCTTTTGAAGGAAATGGTGGAGGAAAGGGCAAACCAAGTTTAAACCTAAAAATTGGGGAAAAAACCAGATTTTTTTGCGAAAATCCCTCATTTTACGTACGTAAATGGGGTGAAAAACCCCTGAGGATATTAAAAGTTTTTGTACATTTGCTTAGAAGCTATTCAAATAGAGAACTAGAAACTATTAAGATTTCCTTTTTTTCACATCAGAGAGAGCGCGTTTTTAGGGGCCCTGCCTTCCTTCCTTTGCAGGGTCTTCTTTTTTCCGAGAATTGCATATGAATACAGAAGCATTGGGCCAATTGTTTTATCGGGAAGTGGCAAAGATCACTGAGAATGAGCAATTGGAAAAGTTGGAGAAAGTAGCGGCCTTACACCGCTTGCTAAACCTGTTATTTGTAGAGCTAACCCGCAAAGAACGCTTGCATTTCACGACTTTGTTTGCGCGAATTACCTACGCCTCCCATCAATTTAAGTTGGAAAAGAGCTTGCAATTCTATCTCCATCACTTTCGGAGACAAGCCAATTTACAAGATAAAAGCCAACTGGACCACGATCAATTGCTGGGCCTGGGGCTAAAAGTTATCTGCGAAACGATTCACTTGGCCTTGGGTATCAGTGCGCCCCTAACATTAGTTTCGCGTATCCCTGAGCAATGGCCTTATCCTTTTTCTCCAGTCCGCATCACCAACTTTAAATCTAAAGCGAGGGTCTTGCTATTGGAGCAAGATGAAGATCGCGCTCAACTGTTGGGCCGGGATGAACATTACCCAGAAGAAGTTATTCGTATTCAATACAATATTCCCGAACGGAACGAAAACTTCAACCCGAGCATACACGCCATTAAGTTAATCTTTGGATTCCCACTCGTCGTTAATCTGCTTGATATTGAAATTGATGAAGACGGAATCTATCGGCCAAGGGCCTTCGTCATTGAGCCAGATTACTTAGTAGATGTTTCCGCTGTAGCGAATTGCTTCCAGAACAATGCTTCCACTCCTTGGGGGTACTTGCTTAAAAAGTATTTGCCCTTTGTAGCTTCACCGGCCTTGATGCTGGGGAATATGGCGAACTTTTTCCTGGATGAGTTGATGCACGACGCTGACCAGAGTTTTAGGCAATTGGCGCCCCAATCCTTTTTCATCAACCCGCTTGGATTTTCCCTGTTCGACGATGCTGTCATTCGAGGGATTATGCAGAGAGGACAACGCCATTTTGTGACCTTGCAAGATATGGTTAAGCGAGGTTTTGAACAACAACGCATCGTTCCTAAGGATTGCTTGCTAGAGCCAAGTTTTTATTCGGAGACCTATGGCTTGCAAGGGCGACTGGATATCTTATATCGAGCCCAGGAGAGTGAGACGGAGATGGCCATCGTAGAACTTAAAAGCGGCAAGCCCTGGCAACCAAACATTCATGGCATTAGCCAATCGCATTATATTCAGACTCTTTTGTACGACCTATTGATCCGCTCTTCTTTTGGGCATCAGATCAATTCGGCGAACTACATCTTGTATTCGGGTCAAGAACATGATCAACTTAGATTTGCACCACCCGTAAAGTCCCAACAATTCGAGGCGATACAGTTGCGCAATCAGCTGGTTGGAATTGAAAGATTATTGACTAACCTGGGCCAAGACGAGATTGACTTGCTAGAACAAGGGCGACGCCTTTTTGGGAAACTTAAGAAGACTCAATTCCCACAATGGAAGGGCTTCATGCAGCGAGATCTCGTGCATTTCGAAACGACTTACCAATTGTTAAAGCCATTGGAAAAAAAGTACTTCATTGCCTTCTCTGGTTTTATTGCTAGAGAACAGCGCCTGTCCAAGATGGGAGCTGGAGTGTTGGATCGTTCCAATGGGTTAGCAGGTCTCTGGTTGGACTCGGTCGAGCAAAAAGAGGAAAACTTTGCTTTGATCAGTGATCTGCGGATTAGTGAGAATGAGTCACAGGCAGACGAGCCCTATCTAGTTTTTGAACGGACGGCTAAAACAAGTCCCTTGGCAAATTTTCGCAAAGGCGATATTGCCGTCCTTTATCCGGTCATCGAAGGTAATTCCAGGGCAGTGCTAGCCAATCAGATATTCAAATGTTCTATCATAGAGATCGATAGAAGTAAGGTGAGGGTGCGTTTGCGCTCGAGACAATTTAATGATCACGATTTTACACACTTTGAGTTTTGGAATCTGGAGCATGACGTTATGGATGCCGGTTTTACGAGTATGTACCGGGGACTTTTCGGCTTTGCGGCTGCTTCAGTAAACTATCGTAGATTAATCCTGGGGCAGCGATCTCCAGTAGAACCCCAGTTTGCTCCCTTGGAACTCAATTCAGAAATGACGGATGAACAGCAACGGATTTTGTCGAAAATTGTACAGGCAGAGGAGTACTTCCTGCTATGGGGACCTCCGGGTACGGGCAAAACCAGCATAGTCCTTCGTCATTTGGTGGCCTACCTATTATCGGAAACGCAGGAACAACTGTTACTGTTAGCTTTTACCAATAGGGCCGTAGATGAAATCTGCGAGGCACTGGATCGAATTGGTGGTGATATTCGTGAGCACTACTTCAGGATCGGCTCTTCTTATGCCACAGCACCAAAGTATCAATCGCAATTGTTACAAGAGAAAATGAAGGGGATCGGTTCTCGAAAAGATCTTCAGAAAATCCTCAGAGGGCATCGAATAGTGGTCGGCACCGTGGCAGCGGTTGTAGGTAAAGACGAATTACTACAATTGAAGCAATTTGATCGAGTAATTATCGATGAAGCATCACAGATTTTGGAGCCTTTACTTGTAGGCTTATTGTCCCATTTCAAGCGCTTTGTCCTAATCGGGGACCATAAGCAGTTGCCTGCAGTAGTTACGCAGTCCCCCGAGGAATCGGCAGTGCCTGATGGCGAACTGCGTAGTATTGGCCTAGGTAATCTGCGCAACTCTCTATTTGAACGACTATTCAAAAAATGTCAGGAACAAGGGTGGGATTGGGCTTTGGATAAGTTGAGCCATCAGGGCAGGATGCACCAGGACATCATGAGTTTTCCCAGCGAGCACTTCTATGGCGGCAACTTAAATATTCTTCCTGGTAATATTCCTGCTCATCTTCGACAAATGGACCAATATCCTTTACAACCGAATGACCACCCTTTAGCAGGGCTCTTGTGTAGCAAAAGGATGATCTTCCTGCCTACTCCGATTGATGATGGCAGTCCCGCTCAAAAGACGAACAGGCACGAAGCTCAAATGATTGCTGATCTCGTCGCAAATTTTCAAGAGTTGTATAGTTTTAACCAAAAAACATTTTCCTCAGAATCTATCGGGATTATAACGCCCTATAGAGCCCAGATCGCCCAGATCAAAACGGCATTGCAGCAGAGGGAGTTACCGAGTGAAACCATAACCGTGGATACGGTGGAACGCTATCAAGGAGGTGCAAGAGACATCATACTCATCTCATTATGTACGAATTCGAGCTTTCAATTATTATCCTTGGCCAGCCTGTCCGATGAAGGAGTAGATCGAAAATTGAACGTGGCCTTGACCCGCGCAAGAGAGCAAGTAATTTTGTTGGGTAACCCCAATATTCTCCGCCAGAACCCAGTTTATGCAGCCCTCATAGAGTTCTGCGAACAAAACTAGCTGCTAAGGGATGTCCAGAATTTTATGGGTTTGAAGACTCAGCCTCCACTGTGGATGCTGTAGGCAATACTCTAGACATAGGCGAGTATTTTCTTGCGTGTGCGGACCATCCATGGGCTGAAGAAAGAAGTTTTCAAAGTCCAAATGCTCATATAGGGTAGGTTCCGCGCCAGCCTGTGGGTAGACCAACTTCAATTCTTGACCACTAACAATGACTAATTCCGTGTTGGCTTTTGGGCTTACACAGATCCAATCTAATCCAAGTGGAGGAGCTAGTGTACCATTGGTTTCTACTGCCACCTCAAAACCTTCAGCATGCAGGGCTTCTACCAGTGCTTCGTCCAATTGCAACATGGGTTCTCCTCCTGTGCACACCACATATTTACGACCGCCACTGCCCAACGGCCATTGTGATGCCACGGCTTTAGCTAAGATTTGAGCTGTCTCAAATCGTCCTCCATTCACCCCATCCGTACCCCAAAAGTCTGTATCACAGAATTGGCAGATGGCTTTATGGCGATCCTCCTCCCGTCCACTCCAAAGATTGCAACCGCTAAACCTTAGGAAAACTGCGCCTCTGCCCATCTGGGCGCCTTCTCCCTGCAGTGTATAGTACATCTCCTTAACCTTATAACTACTCATGCCTCTATACTCCTTTTTTTACCAATTTTATGCAAAGTTATAATTCGCAACATTATTTGTTTGCGGACCGTTCATTTTTTTACCTTTGTCCGTTGCTTACTCAGATGCTACGCAACTTTAATACCTTGGAGACGTTTTCTTTAGCAGATCACGAAGATTTATTATGCAATTTGTATACCCGACCTTTCTGTTCGCATTACTGGCACTGGCTATTCCGATCATTATTCACTTGTTTTACTTTAGGAGATTCAAGAAAGTATATTTCACAAATGTACGTTTCTTGAAAGAAGTGAAAGAGGAGACTAGTGCCCGTTCTAAGCTGCGCAATTTACTGGTCCTGGCTATGCGTTTGCTGGCCTTGCTCTTCTTGGTATTTGCTTTTGCCCAGCCATTCATTCCAAGAGATGTGGAAGTTAAAACTGGCCAAAAGGCAGTGAGCGTGTTTTTGGACAACTCCTTCTCGATGAGTGCGCTTAGTCAAGATGCAGCGCTCATAGATAAAGCAAAGCAGCGGGCTCGCGAGATTATTCAAGCCTACAATGTTGAAGATCAGTTTCAAGTGTTGACCAATGATTTCGAAGGGCGGCACCAAAGGATGCTGAGTCAGGAAGATGCCTTGAACATGATCGACGAGATAGGGGTAAGCCCTAGTGTTCGACAATTGTCGCAGGTGTTAAGCAGACAACAGCAGGCTTTAGGAACGAGCGGGGTGGAAAATCATGTGGCCTACCAAATTTCCGATTTCCAACGCAATATCACAGATCTTTCAACCTATACAGATACCCTGACAGAGTTGAATTTAATTCCCCTGCAGTCAGTAGAGGAACGCAACGTAAGTATTGACTCTGCTTGGTTTGAGTCTCCGGTACAGATGCTTAACCAAACTAACCAATTGATGGTTAAAGTTAGGAATTTGAGTGGGGAGGATGCCGAGAATATTCGCCTGTCGATCAAGTATGATGGGCAAACCAGGCCAGTTGGAACTTTGTCGGTAGACGCCAATTCTTCGGTGATAGACACTGTGAACTTTACAATCAACCGGACTGGGTGGTATACGGCAGAGTTAGCCATAACGGACTTCCCTGTTCAATTTGATGACAAGTACTTCCTCGCCTTTAATGTAGCCGAACGAATCAATGTATTGGTGATCAATGAAGGAAGTCCCAATCGATACCTAGAAGCAGCATTTCAGGGGATTAGCTATTTCAACCTGACCAGTTTGTCTAGTCAAAATTTAGATTACTCCAGCTTTTCGTCCTACCAGATGATTGTGCTCAACAATCTGAATGCAGTTTCATCAGGCTTGTCCTTCGAGTTGCAGCAGTACATGGACGAGGGGGGGAACCTGTTGGTGTTTCCAGGTCGGAATGCCAGCGCAGGATCATATCAACCCTTTTTGCAATCCATACCAGCCAACGAATTGGTGGCTTGGGAAGATGTAAGTAGGCAGGTGGGAAGTATTAATACGGAGGAGTTTATCTTCAACGACGTATTTGAAAATAGAAGTGCCAACTTGAACCTTCCTCAATCGCAGGGCAACTTTAAATTGACTCAATTTGGAAGCCGACAAGAGGAGATCTTGATGACCTACAGGGATGGAACGGCATTTTTGTCCAAGTATAAGAAAGGGAAAGGTCACCTATATCTCTGTACTGCACCGCTAAACGAAGAGTACAATAACTTGGTTCGTAATGGGGAAATATTCATTCCCATGTTGTATAAAATGTCTATTTCGGCGGGAGAAAGTAGACCAATTGCTTATACGATTAGCCAAGATGATCTGATTCAATCTAATCACCAAGGGACGAGTGGAGACATTGTCTATAAATTGCAGGGGGAGGGAGAAGAATTCATTCCAGAGCAACGCGTGGTTGGTTCCACGGTGTTTCTCAGTCTAAATAATCAGGTTCAAGATGCCGGGTTTTACCAATTGTTTTTAAATGAAGAATCCATCTTGGACCGCTTTGCTTTTAATTTTGATCGTCAGGAATCTGCTTTGACTTACTACACCAACGAGGAATTACAAGCTATGGTGGGAGACCTGGCAAGTGTTATTGGTACCTCGGGAAATGAAGTACTCACCGCAAAGATTGCCGAAAGGAGTCAAGGTGTGATCCTTTGGCGTCTGTGTGTGATCCTGGCCTTACTCTTCTTGTTGGCAGAGGTGCTGCTCCTTCGTTTTTGGAAAGTTTGATCTCACGTTTTAGCGCAAAAATTAGTTTTGAAATCACCCATTTGTCAAAGGAGAAGCCTATTTTTGGCCAAATTTTTGATGCCATTGACTACTGACTGGCAGTAAGCTTAAGGCGATAAAAGGCTTAGGGAATAGCTACTTGCAAACTCCTGAGTCTTTTGCCAAATTCTCAAGCAGTATCCAGCGCAGTAAAAGTGTGCAGACAATTAAGAGAATGACTTCTAATGGGTAAGGATCTTCTACTCAAGCAATGCAAAATAATTGACCCCAGGTCAAGTTTTCACAATACCTTCCAAGACATTTTGATTCGAGAAGGTAAAATCCATACCATTGATAAAGAAATAGAAGCCGACCAAGCTCAGGTTATCGCTCACAAGGGCATGGAAGTATATCCGGGTTGGTTAGACATTGGTGTGCATACCAATGATCCTGGCTTCGAGCATAGAGAAGATATGGCTAGTGTAGCGGCCGCTGCTGCTGCCGGAGGATTTACTGGAATTGTCAGCTTACCCAATACACAACCAGTAGTACAGTCCAAAACAGATGTTAATTACGCCAAACAGTTTTCTGATCGGCAAGTGGTTCAGGTTCATCCTGCGGGCGCCTTGACTCATGATTGTAAGGGGGAGGAAATCACAGAAATGCTGGATATGCACCATGCTGGGGCTGTCTTGTTCACAGATGGATTGCATTCCATTAAGCATGCGGGAGTATTTTTGCGAGCCCTACAGTACGTAAAGAGCTTTGATGGCCTGGTGATGCATCATGCTTTGGATGCACATTTGGCTGGAGAAGGGCAGCTACACGAAGGCTTCACTAGCACCACCTTGGGGATGAGAGGTATTCCAGCCTTAGCAGAAGAGATTATGGTCCAGCGAGATCTTAGTCTCCTGGCTTACAGTGAATCAAAATTGCATTTGCATGCTATTTCTACAGCTGGAGCAGTAGAGCGCATTCGCAAGGCCAAGGCGGAAGGACTCGCGGTAACCTGCTCCGTAGCCTATCTCAACTTGTTGTATACCGATGAGGACCTAGCTGGCTTCAACAGTAACCTTAAGGTACTGCCACCTCTTAGGAGCAAAAATGATCAGCAGGCTTTACTAGAAGGTTTAGCGGATGGCACCATTGACGCGATCTGTTCTAATCATGTTCCTTTGGAGCAAGAACTGAAGAAACTGGAATTTTCCTATGCTACCTTTGGGGCTAGTGGTCTACAAACGGTTTACAGCGCTTTGCAAACTGCTTTAAAGAAACCTTTAGATAGGGGATTACTGGCAGAAAAATTGGCACATGGTCCGCGTAGAATCCTGCAGATGGAAGACCTAATTATAGCAGCTGATGCTCGGGCAGAACTCACCTTATGCTTACCGGAGGATCATTGGTCGCTCGACCGCTCCAATAATCGATCTAAGTCCGAAAACAACCCATTTTGGAAGAGTATCCTCAAGGGGAAGATTCTTGGTGTGATAAATGGCCAACAATCGATGTTTTTTGATTCTTGATCAGATTTTTTTTGCTGCTGGACCGGTTTTTTGCATTTTTCAGTGATAAATGGATTAAAATAAAGGATTTGGAAGTGGAATTACATTGACCCAGTCGTGGTAAATGTAACCGTCCCACCTATCTTGCTTCATCCGCTGTTCATCACTTTTAGTTTCTATCCGATCCCTTCTTTAGTCCAGTATTACATAACCAACTCAACCATTTTTAGTATGGATACCTTAGACAATCCAAACAAGATTATCGATCCAAGTACGGTAAGCTACCAAAGCATTTCACTCCGAAATGGAGCTATAGCTGGATTAATCTTGATTGTTATCGGACTTTTAGGAAATTTGACTGGAATCTCTGATCCTACACAGCCGAATTCTGCCACAAACTGGATTATGAACCTGGTTAACTGGGGGATTATGATTGCCTTTATGGTCATGGCGGTGAAAAAACATCGTGATGAAGATTTAGGCGGGTTTGTTACCTTTGGGCGAGCATTTGGTGTTGCCTTTTTGGTTACCCTAGTTATTTCAGTGATCACCGCCGTTTGGGTGTACGTCTATTTCGGCTTCGTTGACCCAGATATGGCATCAGCTATTATGGAGAATTCACTGGCTCAACAAGGAATCGAAGACGACGCCATGATCGATCAAATGAAATTCTGGTTTTCACCGGGAGCGATGGCCATTTACGGCCTGCTGGGCTCTTTATTCTTCGGGGCGATTATGTCTTTAATCGTGGCTGCTGTAATGAAGAAGAACGCCCCCGGCCACATTTAACGTATGATGAATCAAGCAAGTATAAGATATGGATTAATGGCAGGAGTAGGCGTTGTCGCCTACTTTCTGCTTTTTTATTTGATAAAACCCAGTCTCGTCCTGAATCCTTACATCTGGTGGGGCTCTGTGGTTATCTATTTTTGGGCCATGTTACAAGCGGCAAAGAAGGAGGGAGAGGGGAATGCCTTTTTTACTTACCTCAAACCTGCCTTTGCGGTCTATGTCTTGGCCAATGCGTTCTTTTACGCTTTTTATTATAGTCTTTTTGGAGTTTTTGACACTTCTCTGGTAGATTTGCAGTTTGAAATAATGAAGGCCAATCCGAGAGCTCCGGAAAACCTGACAAGAGAAATGTTGGATGTCACCTTCAACAGCGTTTTCTTCTCTTATTGTAGCAGTCTGATTGCTGGTTTTCTCTATGCTCTGGGGATAAGTTTTATGGCTCGACGTGCGAAATTAGCTACCATATGAACATATCAGTAGTCATTCCTTTACTGAACGAGGAAGAATCTTTACCTGAATTAGAGGCATGGATTCGCAGAGTAGTAGAACCACTAGGATATACCTATGAAATTATCATGGTGGATGATGGGAGTAAGGATTCTTCTTGGGAAGTGATTGAAAACCTCGCTCGACAAAATCCTAATGTAAAAGGGATTAAGTTTCGGAGAAACTATGGTAAATCTGCTGCCCTCAACACCGGCTTTCAGGCTGCCCAAGGAGACGTGGTGATCACGATGGATGCCGACCTGCAGGATAGTCCTGACGAAATTCCTGGACTCTACAAGATGATTATGGAGGATGGGTATGATTTAGTTTCGGGGTGGAAGAAAACACGCCACGATCCATTTTCCAAAACCTTTCCTTCTAAATTCTTTAATGCGGCCACCCGTTATGTCAGTGGAATTCCACTGCACGATTTCAACTGTGGATTGAAAGCTTATAAACACGATGTGGTGAAGTGTATTGAAGTATACGGTGAAATGCATCGCTATATACCACTCATCGCAAAGGGAGCCGGCTTTGGGAATATCGGTGAAAAAGTAGTGGCCCACCAGGCTCGTAAATATGGAAGCACGAAATTTGGCGGCATTAAGCGAGGACTGATTGGATTACTAGATTTAATGTCTATCACCTTCGTAGGGCGTTTCAGCAAGCGGCCAATGCATTTCTTTGGCACCATGGGCTTCTTCGCTTCCTTGGCTGGGGCGGTCATGCTGGCTTACCTAAGTATTCAAAAACTAGTGTACCAGGAGTATTTTATGACAGATCGACCCTTGTTCTACTTGGGCATTCTGTTATTAATAGTAGGCACACAATTGTTTGTCACTGGTTTCCTGGCAGAATTGGTATCTAGAAACTCTCCAGATCGAAATAACTATCTGATCGAAAAGCGGATCAATGAGTAAAATACTGATTTTATCTCCTGCGCATCCGCTTAGAGGAGGCATCGCCTCTTTCTCTGAACGCTTGGCTAAGGAGCTACAACATGAAGGAGATGAGGTAATCATTTACTCCTTTAGTCTTCAATATCCCAATTTCTTATTCCCTGGAACCACACAGTACAGTAGTGATCCAGCACCAGAGGGAATTCAGATTGAAACCTGTGTCAACTCCGTTAATCCAATCAACTGGTTGAAAGTAGGGCAACGGATTCGAAAGTGGAATCCAGATGTAATTATCGTAAGATACTGGTTGCCATTCATGGGGCCGTCTTTGGGAACCATCCTTCGCATCGCCAAAAGGAATAGTCATTGTAAGGTGGTGGCCATTACGGATAATGTGATTCCTCACGAAAAAAGGCCAGGGGATCGAATTTTTACCCGCTATTTCTTGCAAGCTGTGGATGCCTGTATCGTGATGTCGAAATCGGTCGCGGAAGACATTCGGCAATTTACCAAAACTAAGCCCGTGGCCTTTTCTCCACATCCGATCTACGACAATTACGGAGCTGCAGTTAGTCGTACGGAAGGACTGGCATTTCTTGACCTTCCCGTTCAAGGGCGTTATTTACTTTTCTTCGGTTTTATCCGGCGCTACAAGGGACTAGATCTATTGCTTGAGGCGATGGCTAGGCCGGAGGTAAGGGAGCTCGGCGTGCAATTGATTATTGCGGGAGAATATTATGATCAAGCCGAATTCTATGAGGGCTTGATTGAAGAACATCAATTGGCTTCTCAAGTCATACGCAAAACACACTTCATCTCCAATGAAGAAGTGAAATACTACTTTGCCGCGGCTTCGCTCGTCGTTCAACCCTATCGATCGGCTACACAAAGTGGAATCTCTCAGATTGCTTATCATTTTGAAAAACCAATGCTTGTCACTAGAGTAGGGGGCTTACCCGAAATTGTAGCTGACGGGAAAGAAGGCTATGTAGTTGAAGTAAACCCTGAGGCTATCGCGGGTGCTATAGTCGATTTCTTTTCAGCAGATCGGCAGACCGAATTTCACAAACATCTAATCGAGGCAAAATCTCGCTTTTCTTGGAATCATATGACACAAAGTATCAAGAGATTAGCTGTGGGTGATGCTTAGTGTTTATTCTATTTGGGGCCGTATAATTAAAGCCCTAACTTACCTCCGCAAGCGTTTATTCCAAATTGTTCAAATCGCAGAAAAGATGCAACTATGAGTAAAGCAGACCAAGTTGATAACAAGGTACTAGGAAAGTCAATATTGATCGGAGGGATCACGATTGCTGTGCTCCTGACCATCTGGGAGCTGGTACATCAGCAATTGCTTCCTGGAACCGATAGCTGGAGCAAAGGTATTAAGACTGCCGTTAGCTTATTGGTGTTTTGGCTAGTAATCACAAGCACCCTGCGAGCGATGAATAAGATGAGGAAGAATATGGATTGGTTTAAGCTGCTTGGGGGCGGCGTAGGAATCGCTACTTTAGGCATTGTGCTATTTTTGGTTACGCTACAATTTCTGAACTGGTTGAAGGTCAGTTGGGCCGAAGATCCGAACTATGGGCTGATTGGCTTCTATGCTGGCGGAGCTTTGATCGTATCCCTCTTATCACTTATCAATCTCAGAGTAAAGAGTAAGATGATGGGTAATGTTTTGGAATTCTTAGTCATTGCACTGGTAGCTTATTTGTTCTTTAAGTTTACCCGGTAACTATCACATAATTAACGTAAATCGAAATATAAGAATGCATCCTAGAATAGAAGAGATGATCAGCCAAAGTATCGCAGCGAAACAGGCGGTGCTTGCTGACAAGGACTTATTGGCCTTGGTGGATACCATAGCACAGCACTGTATTGATGTTTTTCGAGCTGACGGGAAGGTGCTTTTCTGTGGAAATGGAGGAAGTGCGGCGGATGCCCAACATCTAGCTACAGAGTTATCAGGGCGATTCTATTTTGATCGTCCTCCGCTCTTTTCCGAGGCTCTGAATGCCAATACAGCCTTTATTACCGCAGTAGGTAATGATTATGGTTTTGATCATATTTTTGCTAGAATGGCTAAAGCTGCTGGCAGGAAAGGCGATGTGCTATTTGCCCTTTCAACTAGTGGGAATTCTCCCAATGTCCTTAATGCCATTGCAGCAGCAAGGGAGATTGGAATGAAAACGGTAGGTATGACAGGAGCTAATGGCGGGCAAATGCTCAATCAATGCGATTGGCT
>ENA-UENT01000798-UENT01000798.1-marine-metagenome-genome-assembly--contig:-NODE-798-length-12462-cov-5.450237_pt1 | contig 12462 bp, 12 predicted proteins | sample MGYA00237879_ERZ529330 | MGnify/ENA primary metagenome ERZ529330 (study PRJEB26372, sample SAMN05368345) | marine metagenome | biome: cultured habitat; feature: ocean water; material: water; isolation... | reverse complement strand
GCAGGCCGAGGCACGAGGCTTGTCGCACAAGCTAAGTTGGGGCCAGTATCTTTATTAATTCCTTCATCTCAGATAGCGGCTGGACCTGCTCGACCTATGCATTTACAGCCTGTATTAGCACGACGATCGATCCTTCCAATAAGCCTAGCTTTAAATATAAGTACTTCTTTTGTTGCTTGCCATCAGCAAGCTGTTTCGCAGTAGCGAATGATCTCGCGATAGCGAGCTATGGAGCAATAGCGATTAACAACATCTAGTGTAGCATTTCTTCAATGGCGTAACTGATAATAGCGCGCAACCAATCTTCAACGGGTAGCAAACAGCACTAGATTTCTTTTGTCTTTTGGTAGTGTCAATCCTGAGCGCAAACTAGGACTAATACGTGTTTATAATGAATTATAAATCTTCCAGAATGGAAAAAGTAGAGACAGATATATGAAAAACTGTACGGTCGGGCTAATCAAGAGGAATATGGTCTTACTACTCATTTTGTCTTTTCCCAATCCTATGTAACACCACAAAGAGGTAAGGATTCCAAGTGGAACCATCAATATTACGAAAAGGCTAGGTACAGGTCCATGCGCCGGACTAAATACTAGATCTCCTGAATGAGTAGAATAATCAACCGTCAAAGACCTATACCCCATAAACAACTCTACAGGATAAACTAAAAGACATACATACAAAATCATCTTTGCAAATGAACCTTTAATTCCCTTCGCCGCTAGAGGTTCTGCATCAAGTATTTCTTCTTTCATTAGAAACTTACGTTTACTCCAGTAATATTTGACCTTACCACTTTACAGGCAACCCTATCCTATTTAAATATTTACCAACCTATCGAGATTTGTGTCTGCTAACGAAGCAGAACAACACTCCAGCTGAAGTATATCCATTTTCCTCGTTAGATTAGAAAAAATATTGAGCGCCAGCGAACGTTAGCTGGGTATCATTTTCTTCGGCCCCGTTAGGCCGTGTATTTCAGTCGTGAGCCTTTGATTCAAGCCGCGGTAAATCTTGCGTCTAGCTCAGAAAATTCTAATTGGCCCCAACTCGGGCCTACCCGCAGTGCGACGAAGGAGCATTGTCGCGGTAGGCTAAGTTGGCTGCAGAACATTTATTACTCTTTTTCAACTCTAAGAAGCTAGTGAAATCCACCTAGTAATCAACAACCGATGTCATCCCCAAATCAGTTTTTTATTCATAGGGTTTCTTGCCAAGCACTAGGGCAAGACTCAAATTACTATTTGTAGACCACTCTCAATGTAACGTTCTCAAACACTGCCCAAGCCCCCTTATCTCCTTTAAACTTTTCATAATTTTCATGAGTAGTTTCAATCAGGTATCCGTATCCGATTGAATTTAACTTGAATTGATCATTTCCAAATTGATCTTCTAAATACGCTGTCGGCGATTGGTCATTTTTTCCATTCAAGCCAGAAACAAATGTTCCATCATACTTCAACCAGTTCGGCCTCGTAGTTTTATCTAAATCAATTCTACCAGTTTCTAACTCACGTCTAAAAAAAAGCCGGCCTTCACGCGGAGTCTCGAAATGAAATGATTTGATTTCGTATCTATTAAACTTACAACGGCGCAAAATCCATTCAAATGTCTCTCTATCCAGAAAATATGTTTGCCTGTTGTGAATTAATCGATTGCAATTGAAACAGGTAAACATTTCATTTTCTTTGATATCATTTCGAAATACTTCAACCACATAATCATATCCACATCTTCCGAATCCATGTGCTCTTATAAGGCTAAATGACTGATTAATTTTATCATAATTCTCCTCATCCACACCTATTGAATACTCGAGAAATTGATCCTCTCTAACATTAGTAATTAGTACTTCCATTTTATCATTCTCAGCAAGGCTTTCCCCCAGTATTCCTATGATTTCTCTCATCTGTTATTAATATTGATTATCAACCTATTCTAAAATGCAAGATATGGATTTCACCTTCTTTCTGTTTACCATCTCTACCTATTTAAGGTGCATATGTATATCATCCGGTCTCTATCTTCCTTGTCACTAGATTTTTAAATGCTGTAATCAAGGATCGTTCCCTAGTCAACAGACATGGTTTCACCTTGCATTTTACATACTTCTTATTCTGCTGGCTTTAACTCTGCATTGCCAGAAACGCACCTTATTCTTCTAAAGAAAATTGCTTTATAAGCTTGGATAAACTTTCTTTACTTTTTATGTAGTTTTTCACTCATTGCAGCCAACTCCGGCTACCACGCAATGCCGACGAAGGAGGCATTGTCGAGGTAGCAAAGTTCTGCTCAGTCCTTTTATTTATTCATCAAAAAATCATCAATTAGTGTATTCCAATCCTCAGCATCGTTATTTAAGTATACTTCATGCCCTGAATTCTCCAATATCCCAAGTTTTTTATGCCCTTCAATATTTTCATAAATCTCTTCAATCGATCTTATAGGAATTCTATCATCCTCCTTTCCATATAACAAAAGAGCAGGAACATTAATATCCTTAGCATATTCAACTGGATTATGCCTGTAAGGATTAAAACCTAGTTGAATCCATCCATGAATTAATAATAGATCAGCAAACGGAAAAGAAGGTAGCTTCATAGCTTCGAATCTTCTTTTCGTAGTACTTCTAAAACTCCCAAATGGACATTCTAATATTACTTTATCAGGACTGATTTCAAAATCACTTAATGACTTCATTATAGAAACAGCTCCCATTGAACATCCAAATAATATAATCTTATCATTAGGGTTCTGTTCCTTAACGTAGTCATATACAGCTCTTACATTTTGGCTCTCTTCATATCCTATCGTTGTTAAGTTCCCAGATGAACCTCCACTACCCATAAAGTCAACTAAAAAGGTTGAATATCCCTTCTTATTAAATTCTTCTGAATATTGTATTAAGTCCGACTTTGAACTTGAATATCCATGGAACATTATTATTTTTCCTCTATCCTCTGGAACTTCAATAGACCATACCTCTAGAGTTTCATTACTCTGAACGACAAAAGTATCGTATTCTCTTCCTGGTGTAACTGCATTTTCTGGCTTTGGGATGCTAATACCTAAAAACAATGTCTTCAGTTTTTCAATAGTATTTAGTTGCTCAGGGCTCTTCGTCTTCTCTTTTGAAGTCTCGCTGAAATGAGTAAATCTGTGAACATGGTTATAGACGATAAAATTTCCAATTAGGAATAAGAATACGGTTACTAATGCTAGTCTCTTTAGTCTCTTTTTACTCACGCTAATTTCTATTTTAAATAGTTGAGCAGAACTCTGGCTACAGCGTCAGCCCGACGTAGGAGGGTTGTCGCTGTAGCTAAGTTGTGTGCTTTCATATTTCTTTATTCATATGATACACAATCTACGAAAAGGCAAAGTGTACTAGTCCAGGGGCCATAATAGCCACTGTTGTAAGAATGGAGTCAAACAATGTCATTCCCAATGGGTTCTCCGTTGGATCAAGCGAGTTTTCATTTACTTCAAATATTTCTTCCCCTGCGACTCTAACATATAACTTCTCTCCGTATTCAATTATCAATAGCGAAAGTAATGGGCCTGTTAGAAACAGAGATATTCTATCAGGAATCACGAACAACAGTAATAATGACAAAACAAACAAAATAGCCGGCACCAGGTATTTGCCTTGAAGTCTTCTCCGATAAAACCCCAAACTTATAAACCTCATTAGTGGAATTGCTATTCCGATAAACACAAACAAAAGTTTTAAGAGAGCGATCATAATTCTGCTACAATTAATTACATTTTTTAGTACAAAAGCGACACTTCAATTTATATAATTAAGACATCTACTTTTGATATCCTAATGCCGCATTAGCGTCATATTTTGTCGAAGTAACTACTATTTTTCTGCGACCAATCACTAATTCTACTGCTCAAGAACAGAATATGAGAGGTCTTATCACTCATAAAAATATACCAAGCAAGGGATCAGATCAAGAACAAACAAACTTATCTTGCTTAAGCCCCTTTCTTAAAAAGCAAGTTTAACTGAAGTACATCTCGGCCATAAGGCCGATTATTCTCAGTGGCGAACGCAGGTGAGCACCGTTTTCTGCTAGTACTTGATTTATCTATCTGGCCCGGTCTTTAATCTTGTTGCACACAACTCTGGCTTGGGCGCGGTTGCGAGGAACGAGCATTGTCGCACAAGCTAAGTTGGGCACAGTACTTTCTTTCATCTCCTCTCTAAGATAGCGGCTTTTCATTTCACTTTCACGCGCTGCGCGCTTTTTCATCACGAGCGCTTTTCATTTTACGTCACGCTAGAAAATCTCCACGCCCTGCTTGTGCTTGCCATCGGCAAGCGCTCTCGCAGTAGCGATTAATTCTCGCGATAGCGAGCTGTGGAGCGATAGCGATTAACATCGTCCAATAAAGCATTTATTCAATGGCGTAACTGATCAATAGCGCGCTGCCAATCGACTCCTGGTAACGAATAGCATTAAATATATTTTCTGCGTCTAGTACAGAATCTTCATCGCTCAAGCGCAGCGAGCATACAATTGATCGACTAACCAACTCCGCTTCGACCATTGAATTCCTTTCTACGCATCTCATTTGAATATTTATGAGTGCAAGCGAACGTTAGCTTGGCTGTCCCATTTGATCTTTACTACGTGTTCATCTTCGGCCCTTCCGGGCCGTATACTCAGTGGTGAGCCTTTATGGCGAACGCCGTTTCATAAGCCGCGGTAAATCTTGAGTCTAGCTAGTCTTCAAATCTTATTGTGCCCAACGGGCTCGGCTAAACGCAGTAGCCCCGCATAGGGGCTATTGCCGTTTTAGCCATTGTTAGGCACAGTATTCTTTTTATAAATTTAATGAATTGCACCAATTTCTTATTGCTTCCCTATCCGCATTTGAAATTGTACTATGGTCAAATTCCGTTGCATTTTGAAATGGTGGAGGCATCGTTAATTCATCCAATGGATAATTCTCAAAGTGTTGAGTACATTGAGGACGGTGACAAGATGTACAAGAATTTTGGATATCCGTTGTATGCGGTTGATGAAATTCTTCTCCGATAATGGAGTATGGATTATTACCTGTCAATGGAACAAGTAATTCTGTTGGATTATCAGGATTCTTTAATTGGTCAACCGCAGGACTATGCAAAAATGGACTTGCCATGTGACAATTTTGACATTTGTCAGCAGCCACAACACTTGGCGACATCCACGCTTCATTATATCCATTCTCTCCTGGTTTCGGAGAATTATTCGGGTCACCCTCGTCAATTATTGAAAAAAAGCAAGTTTCACCTGTGGACAGTTTATGACCAATTACGCCTAAACCTCCATCACGACAAAATGTTATAAATACAACATCTGGATTTTCAGTGCCATCAGCATTCAGACCTGAATACCGTCCAACCTTATTCTCTGTTTGACAAGCCATTCCAAAAGCCCATGGGTGGTCACAATCATTTGGATTTGTACTACCTGATCCTTCTTCTCCCATTGGAAATGTGACTGGGATTCCATCTTTGGTAGTTGGCACTTCTATCGCATCGGCACAACTAAATCTGGGTAGTGGGCCTAAAACAGCTTCACATTCATACGCATGGTCAAGTGCCGTTCTCCCCGAACCGATGATAACATCATCCTTATTACAGGATTCAAACATTATTAGCATAGAGAAAAACCCAAAAGTCATAAAAATTACAAAGTTCCTTTTCGTCATTTCAAGTAATTTGTTCGCTAAGGCTCTTTCGACAAGAATATGTTTAAATAGAAACCTTATTCATTATGAACATTCTTTTATCACTTTATAGACAATTCAATTGATGTATTCCCCTATTTTTTTCTCGTTTTTATTGTGCCTAACTCTGGCTTGGGCGATCGGCCGAGGCACGAGGCTGGTCGCACTAGCTAAGATGGGCGCCGTGATTCACTTTACCTCCTCTAGTGATAAAGACTATTAAGCAAGTAGTACTCAGCTCAAAACACATGCTCTGCACCAATGGTAAGATACAGAATTAAGCAAGTGATGATCAATACAAAACCAACAATAAAATAGAATATAATTCCCAAGTCCTTAATCGTAGAGTCCGATATAAAACTAAAAACCAGGCCTATTATTGATAGTACAACACCCCATATGTTAATTTGCTTTCTTGACTTGTTTGCCTCTTCGAGATTAGTATACTCATTACCTCCCTTAGTCACATAATACACCCTACTTCCAATGACTCCTAACTGCACTCTATCTCCGACCATAAACTCTGTAAGTATGGCCTTTACGTTGGCTTGATTCAGATCATGCCTTTGAAGCTCAAGCTTTTTATCATGTTCATTTACCGTGAAGTCAATTCTGTCAATTCCTTTAGTACTTCCCCCTTCTACAAAGACAGGCTGTGCAGCAATGGTAAATAGATTTATCGGTGATAAGTCATCGAAGCTAATTCCTGGAGAAAGGAATGCACTTACAAATAATATGATTACCAAGAGAACTCTAAGCCCCCGCCGAGAACTTTCGTTTTTTTCCATAGGCCTTAATAATACTAACTATTGGACTCATCCCCAACCAGTCAACACTTTGATTTTCTATCATTGCCCCAACGGGGCAAAATCAACTTATCCAACACCAAGCTGGGGTGAGTTATGATGTAAAGCCACTCCAACATTCCACATAGCTGTAGGGCCAACAGCCAAACCAATTGCTTAGAATTCAACTACCAGGTGAAGAATCCCCGAACTGTACCTACCGCAGAAATTTGCTACACATTCGACAACAAATGGCTGTGCATCCAGCTGCAAAACCACCAGTCTTGAATACAATTACCAAGCGAAGAATCAAATGACTGCAAGGCCGTCTGCTAGACCAATAGTTTTGTCTTCAATGAATAAGCGAAGGATACCCAAGCTGTTCCTACCCTTCGGCCTTGAGGGCCGAAATATTTGGGGTGAACTACAGTGAACGCCGCTTCATGTTAGATTGGAATTACCGCGTAGCGACATCGTCAATTCTGCAAATGAATTCAGCCGGCAGGCTGTGCTATTTTGGGTGAGCTTCGCGAACACCGCTTTGAGTGCTACTTGATTAAATTGAATAAGGGAGAAAAGAAATTACCATGGCGCCCATCTCCGGCTACAACGCAGTGCCGACGCCAGGAGGCATTGTCGGGGTAGCAAAGTTAGCGGCAGAATTAATTTATCTTTTCACTTCTCTTGTCATAAATTAACTCATTTAAACAGAATGAACTCTACACGAGATAAACTCTCATTGCCTTCATTCTTTATTTGCTCTTGAGTTAGCTCAATCTGCTTCATAGATTCGAAAAAATTAGGGTCTAGCAAGCTTAACCCTTTTCTACTTAGGTAGGTACATAAATCTTTGGCTCCGAAATATGTAACATCAAACCCCATAGTGCCATTCATTGTGTAGCTGTAAACATCAATTCTCAGTCTGAGATCAGTATCACTATGAAGTTGATTATGTAAATAGTCCATTTTCGCCAAATTGACACTATCCTTGTAGACTGCTCTTCTGCTTGTCATTGGCTTAGAAAAATCAAATCTCACGATAACCTTTTCTACAATAGTTATAGCACTATCTCGTGATTGATTTTCTGATGCTCCTTGTACTTGGCAAAAGACATTTAAGTTCATGACTAGTAGGCAAGTAAAAATAAAGACTGCCCTCTGGTGAGAAGTTTTTATCTTATTAAACATAATGCAGGCTTTTTGATTCAATTGATAGATCCTATATCGTTTCCATCAGTCGATAGGACTAAACTTTTGATCTCAGGATTTCTCCTTTTTTCTTCATGATTTGACCTTTTTACTCAAAATAGGTTTCATAAGCATAGCGCATACCATCATATACTCCCCATCCAAAGGAAGAAGCTGCATCTATTAACCGAATACAGTCTTCTTTGAAGATATCTTCTAATCGTTCCTGCTGTACAAGTTTGCAGGCCTCTTCAAAAGACCGCACAACAGTATCGTAAAAAGATTCATTCATGTCTCCATAAGCATCAGTATATGATATCATCATTTCTACCCTATGAAGTATTAGTTCTATCACATCTTTCTTGATAATTGATATCTTCTTGAAATCATTGATCACCTTTCTGCTTACTCCGCTTCTAGCGTGACCAAATCCTCTTTTCGGAAAATATTCCTTTGTTATACGTTCCTTATACTCAGCAAGTACTCGCGAAGTATCTCCTGATAGCTCCATTTCGTAATACTGCTTTACCTCCTTAAACTTAGTGTATAACGTTTTCACTTCTTTTTCTAAGTCTTCGCGGTCAAGACTCTTTAGATATTTGCTTAGCTCTGACCTTATTGATTTTTTCATTGTTCTTAAATGATATTTATCTGGTTGCCGCTAACTCAAGCTTGTGCGATGTACCCGCCCTTCTGCAACGCAGACCTCGTAGAAAGCCGCAGCTCAAGTACTGCACCAAATATATAACCGAGTGGAATACTACTCCGGGTGGGTATAGTCGCACAAGCTAAGTTCTGCGCTTCCCAAATTTATTTATTTTCATCAGTGAAAACGGGGTGCACTTCAAACATCTTAGACCTATTAAATGACTCGTGTTCATTCAATCCAATGTATCCCAGCTGATTTGTAATGAGTTTGGTATTTCCTATACTGAAATCCTCCTTATTACCATGACTATGGCCATAGATCCAATAGTCAATTCCACTTTCTTCTACAAAACTCGTCAAATCCACATAAAATGCTTCATTCAATTTGCTGCCTTTATATTTTTCGAGACTACACAATTCACTTGGCATGTGATGTGTCATGACAACAGTTGGAATAGATCGCTTTTTATTCACTTCTCTATTCAAGAAGTTCCAAGCCACATCGAAAAAGCGATTATATAATTCCACAGATAGACTTTTATTACCGCACTTAATCAATCTAAAGTCAATTAGACCACCTAAGATTGGTCCAATTTCGTTCTCAATTCTTGACCAAAGTGTGGAAAAAACAAACTTCACTCCCTTGTACTCCTCTACGCCATTATTTACTAAGATTACATTCTCTCTTATTTTGCGACGATAATCTTCTTCGAGACAAATTTCAGCATCAAAACCACCGTAATACTCATGATTCCCTGGAATCAAGTAAACCATATCATAATTATCAGAAGCAAAATCAAAGAATGGATGCTCTTCAAACTCTTGACCTAGATAGAATGTATCACCCGCAATTAGCAATACCTCTCCACTAGGTATCAGTCCATTGTTTTTCATCCAGCTAGCGTTTTCAGAAAACTCTAGGTGTAAATCTGAGCAGTATTGAATTTTCATCTTTTATTCTTATCTAATTGCGTAGAACTCAAGCTTGTGCGTAGTGCGAGGAACGAGCATTATCGCACAAGCAAAGTTGGGCACAGTACTTTTTTAACTTCTTCATTAAAGATAGCGGCTTTTTCTTTCTCTTTACTTGCAGCGCGTTTCTGCTATGCGAGCGTTTTCTATACACGCCTGGACAGCATTAATTCTACTCGCTCTGGTGCTTGCCATCGGCAAGCTTTTTCGCAGTAGCGATTTAATCGAGCGATAGCAAGCTATGGAGCGATAGCGATTAACATCGTCATGTACAGCATATATCAATGGAGCTACCAACAATAGCGCGCTGCCTAATTGATCAACTCGCAACGATTAGCACAACTCTTATTCTAAGTCTTGTTTAAATATATCCATCAGCGCGGCGCGAAGATAGTCACGCTATCGAAGCAAATAGCTTCAACCAAAGTACATTCATGAACACGCACTATTTGCTCACTTTGAGCGCAAGCGAACGTCACTTTTGATGTCCTGTTCTATATTAATTATGTGCTCTCTCTCGGCCCTTTTGGGCCGTGTATTTAAGTCGTGAGCCTTTGAGGGCGAACACCGTTTCAAAGCCGCGGTGAATCATCTATCTAGTTCAGAAAATCACTAATTGTGCCCAACTCTGGCTACAGCGTCAGCCCGACGCAGGAGGGTTGTCGCTGTAGCTAAGTTCTGCGCTTCCTTAATTCTCTACAACTTTGAATAATTATCTATGATGAAGTCCTTTAAACTTTGCGGTTTCTTAGCTATTGGAGACAGAGTAATTAGTGCTGATGATGCCGAGATTGGCACCTTTAGTGTTATTCTCGGATTTGGGCTCAGGTTAGTATTCAAGGTACTTATCGCATGATTGATAAACTTCATATAAAACCACAAATCGAACTTCCCTCTAATAATCTTCTTAGGTATGTAGCCCTGAAGCTCGCGAATGATATTGAGAATTGTAACCCAACAATTGTTTTCTGTACTTACTTGACAAACCCTATCCAGGTATTGAATTCTGTTTTCATCATTATGAGTCGATCGATTCTGCACTCTAAAATCTAATGTGATCCACATTAGGCGATCCATATTGATGTTATTCAACTGAGTTCCTCGACCTGCTCTCCGATGATAAATGATCCACGCAATTAGTGGTAGTACTTTCTTTGAGAAATCATCATACGCAGATTCAAACATTTCAATTACTCTTTGTATGAGCTCTGCATCAGAAATTCTGCAATAGTCTACAAGTATTCTCTCTAGTACTTGAGAAGTCACAACGTAGTTTTCTATCGAATAAAACTCAGTAACATAAATATTCGAAGACTCTGGATAAACCGTATTGAGTACATCGGAAAAGTCTTTATCTGTGAAGAACAGTACCCGATGCTTCTGATATCTTCGCCAATCGATCAGCCCAAAGTAACGATAAATATTTGCCTTGTTTTTTGCTCTATGATAGTATACCTTGACATCATCAAAACCACATTCCCGAATCGTCGACATGTAAAAAGATGGATCCTCATATCCTTCATAAAAAATATGGATGGACTTTTCGTCCCTACGATATTGTCTTATGAAGGCTGTATAATCCGTGGTTCCTCCTTGAGAAACACTTCTGAGATAGTCAATAAACTCCATTATCTCTCAAAGATGTTTAGCCCTTGCGCATATTTATCTAGGGCATTATCAAAAATAAACGGCGAATGAGTAACAGCGATAATCCCATCACAAAATTCGTTTTGGCTTATATCTTCAAGAAATTTCTGTTGCCAAGGCACAGAAAGAGACAATTCTGGTTCATCAATTATCACAAAAAACTTCTTAACATCTGACAAAAACAAGTGACTAAATAAAGAAACAATCTGCTTTTCCCCTGAGGACAAATCTTTCAATTGCACCTTTTTATTTTCTATCGGATCTCCATTTCGATCTACCGGAAAGATATCAATTGTAAAGTTGATATTGTCATAATGATAAATTTTATTCCTCGAATAGCTATTACAAACCTTAACAAATTTCAATATATCGATCTCTTTTTTCTGCAGTGAATCGTAAATTTCTGACAATCTATATATAAAATATGCTACAATCTTATTTTCTGCCTTTTCGAACTTTGTGCTGTTCATTTCGCTAACAAACAAACTCAGCCTTTCTTTTTCTTGATCTGACAACACCGTACTCTTAATTCGGGACAAAATACTATTCAAACTAGTTTGATCAAAAATTTTTAAATTTTCAAAATTAATTTGTTTATAACTCTCATTCAAGATATCTTTTAGGTATGTACCAGTTAATCCATTTTTAAGATCGTCATTAAACTCTGTTTCAATTTCCTTAAGCCTATAGTTAATTTTCAATTCAACATCTTCCATGCCAAATTCGACTAATTCGATATATGTAGATTCATCAAGCCTGCGCCGACTCTTGTGGCTTCGTCTATTTCTATACTTACTTAGTTCATCGTCTAAATCTGGAAGAATTGTGCGTAGGTCCTGTTCAATCCTTCTATAAGTTGGGAGATATAAAATTTGCGCGTCCATAATCTCGCTCATTATACGGCGCTTATCAGATAACGCACTCTCAAATAGAGTAAATTGCTCCTTTTCAGCAGCAGTCACTAACTCATAAACTAGGCTTCTTGGCAAATCATATCTCTCCATCAAATACTGCATATTGAGCCTACTTACATTTAGATCAGTAGCATCGAACGTGCGAAGAACCCTTGAAAAAGTCTCTTGTACCTTGGGGGGGTATCTTTTCAAAATCCTCTTAAATCGAGCAGATGAAGACAAATCAATTTCACTTTTGTTCAGTTTTAGTTTTTCTGTTCCTACATCTACTTCAATGGAAGTGAAATCATACTTAATGAGTTTTGGCCACTGTCCTGACAAAAAATAGTAGATTATATTAACAATTGTCGTCTTTCCAGATCCATTCTCGGCAACAAGTATTAGCCGATTGTTCTTCAGGGTGATCTTGTAATCCCTATCACCGAATAGCCCTTTTATGTTAATGGCCTTTATATTCATACATATAGACTTTACTAGAGGTTAAATTAAGAACCTTTCCACATATATCATAGATTCATACTTAAATGTATAATCTCGTTGCGCAGAACTCTGGCTACAGCGTCAGCCCGACGCAGGAG
>ENA-UENT01000797-UENT01000797.1-marine-metagenome-genome-assembly--contig:-NODE-797-length-12467-cov-8.392151_pt1 | contig 12467 bp, 16 predicted proteins | sample MGYA00237879_ERZ529330 | MGnify/ENA primary metagenome ERZ529330 (study PRJEB26372, sample SAMN05368345) | marine metagenome | biome: cultured habitat; feature: ocean water; material: water; isolation... | reverse complement strand
TCAAAGAACTTGAAATTTTAACACTTTTTAACAGGGGTTTTTCGTTTGAGACCACTGCTTTTGCTAAATAGGATATTACCGAACAGGACATACAATATCCTGCCGGAATACAAGCAATATACGTAAATTCAGGCGGATTCGTTCCGGTGTGAGAGGAATATTTTCATTGACTTGCACCAGCCTCTCTCCTATCTTAAAATCGCCAACTCTACTTTTAAACATCTCTCCATTCTCATCTAGGCGGAGGATGTGCTAGTGCCTCCGGCAATATAGCACATCTTAACAAGGATCGCCCATACGGGCCTCCGCTGCGCTTCGGCAATCCTACCTATGCTGGATGCGCTGCCCCCTAATGAGCCTGATTTTTGGTATGTAGATCGCCAATGGCTGCTGCCCATAGCCGCGGCAGAGCGGTAAAGACGAATCAGAACAAAAGCAAGGTGGCTCATCCTGTAAATTCCTGGTGCAGCAATTTGGCCCTTCGTTACAAAGTTGCGAAATTAGCAACAACATACTCAGTGAACGATGACCTATCAACTACCGCTCTTCAGGGAAGAACCCGAAATCAAAAAACCAACGGTGCCCGAAAAAATGCAGCGCATGCTGGAGGACCCCTCCACTACCCTACTCATTGCCTTTTCAGGTGGGAAAGACAGCGTGGCGATGGTGCTGTACTTGCTGGATATGGGTATTCCTAAGGACCGCATTGAACTGCACCACCATGACGTGGACGGGCATGGCTCCAACTTATTCGACTGGCCCTGTACGCCTAGCTATTGCCAGGCTTTTGCTGATGCGTTTGAACTGCCGATCATTTTTTCCTGGCGGGCAGGTGGTATAAGGAGGGAAATCTACCGGGAGGAAGAAGGGCTGCAGGATGTTTACTACCACACCGGTCAACTCCACCGCCTGCCTTCCCGGAAGGGCAGCAGCACTAGGCGGAAGTTCCCTGCGGTATCAGCGGACCTGCGGACGCGCTGGTGCTCCAGTGTAGTCAAAATCGATGTCCTCAGCCGGGTAGTCAATGACCGTTTCAAGTCGGGGAACCTGCTCATTCTGACCGGGGAACGGCGGCAGGAAAGTGCTGCACGAAGCCGGTACAGGGCCTATGAAAAGTATCGCAGCTATACGAAGGCCCGCAACGCCTGGCAATGGCGACCGGTTATCGATTTTCATGAGGCGCAGGTGTGGGATTTGTACCGAAAATACCGGGTACAGCCTCACCCCTGCTACGAGCTGGGCTGGAGCCGGTGCAGCTGTCAGTTGTGTATTTTCAGCAGCCCTAATACCTGGGCGAGCATTAATGAGCTCGCCCCATGGAAGGTCCGTGAGCTAGCCGCGATGGAAGAAGACCTGGAGCATACTCTGTATAATGGTATGCGGATATGGGAAAAAGTAAACAAGGGCCGGTCCTTCCTCCGAAAGGAAATGGTACAGCGATGGGGAGAGGAAGTGATGGGGCAGTTCACAAGCCCGATTTTTACTGAGGAGTGGAAGACACCGCAGGGCGCATTTTCCCGGGAGCTGTCCGGGGCAGTATGAAAACCCAGGATAAAAATATTAGACACAGGTTAAATAGTTGCTATTTGCGCAACATTTATTTATCTTTGTAACGCTTACCAAGAAGATCCTATCTCTTCAAGCTTACCATCTTAAAGTGCATATTGTCTCTTCAGGACACCCGGGCTCTCCACCTGGGTGTCCTCTTTTATTATAAAGCGCACAGGGATAACGGAACCGCCAACCGCTCAGTCAGTCCGACTAGCCAGTGCCTTTAGGATCGGATTGCTTATCCTTCCGCACTTTTCTAAGCTTTAACAACAATAATGCCAGCGATATCAATCGGGAACGCTGCCGATTCTGCCTGGGGGGAGAGGCATCAAAACGAGTAGATTCAGCCGCCATATGCTACATAGATTAAGCTGTTATCATGTGAGCGGCTAAATTATCAAACAAAATTATTTAGATCATGTCTTTTAAGCAACTTTTTGGTATAAAATAAAACATAAAGTGTTAATAAAACTGATTTTGAGCAGACTACCCATGCCAAAACCCTTACAGTTCCCTGATTATGCCCTCTGCTTCTTCCAGCTTGGCCAGCATCCTATCCAATTCCTGCTGCCGGCCTCTTGCCTCAGACAGGCTTTGGCTTATTCGCTGTATGGTCTCCTGATAATGTTCTGGGGCGGTCTCCCGGAGCCGCCTGATCTCAGCTTCTGTTTGCTCCAGCCATCTGCTTAGCTCTGCATAATAAGCAAGGTGCTCACTGTAATTTTCTGTACTGAGGCTGAAGCTCTGAGGAGGTATTTGCATGATTTTTGATTTTGAAAGCGCTTAATTAACGGCATAATGCCTTTGGAGAATGGCAACAAATTAAACGAATCTGGCCATTTAATCAAGAGGGCAGGAAGGTAGAAGGATGACCAAACCGAATGGTGTGCCAGATCCTTTACTCCGGTAACGCCTGCCTCCAAAGGCATGGGCTACCTGCTTATGGCAGCTGCCTCTGCTCAGCTCACTAAACGGAACGCGAAGACGGTTTGAGTATATCTATTACTCCACATCCTCCAGCAGTTCATCCAGTCCATATTTATCGACCAGCCCCGGATTACTGTCTTTCATGTCGTCGCGCATACGCTTGATTTCACGGAGCAAAAGTTTAGTCACCAGCGACTCTGCCTGAGCCACTTCCTGTGGGCTGGAATCGGCAAGTATCTGGGCTTCTACCTTTTGCGCTACCGCACCACCGGCAGCGTCCCACTCGGGGTCCACGCCGGGTGGTGGCGGGCTTACCCATTTGGGCCCCTCCCCTACGATGAACCAGTTAAGGTTGACATAGGGGAATACTTTTTTGACGGCTTCAAAGAAGTCCTGCCGGGGGTACTTTGTTTTTCCACCTACAAAAGAAGTAATCGTATTCGGATTGTAATCAGCATCTCTACCGAATTTTTCTCTTGAAATTTCGTGGATCCTAAGAAGCCATATAAACCTTTCTTTTACAGACATATACAAATTCTGCAAATTATAATCATTTATTTTTACCAAATAAATCAGTCTAAAAATTGATAAAGTGGAAAAATAAATGATAAATTTGTACCAACGGATTTAAAAATAAAGGGCGCTAGTTTTAAATAAAGGCACTGACTTTATTCAAAAACCCTTTCAAGAAGTTCGTTTTTAGTGTTAAGTACACGGCGTAAAATCAACGATTGCCATTTCTTTTTCAAGATTTTCGCCCAAAAGTGCTTACCAGTCTTGTAAAAATACAATTTTTTTAACTAACACTACAATCATGGATGCACAAACAATAGAAGGTCGTTATGAGGCATTCCGGCGGTTAGTAGCGTCGAAGTATCCTAACTGGCAGGATGAATTACATGAAGAGCTCGGTCTGACACGCAACCATGTAACTTACGTCATGAAGAGCCAACGACACCTCAAAATGACCGTTGAGGAGCTAATGACCTGGGCAAATACTCTCGGTATTTCCGCATCTGAGCTTTGGTATGAGTACGGCTGCGGGTATGAAAGCTTATCGATGAGCCAGGTGAATGAAGTCGTCTCTAAGTCTGGCCAGAGCCTCAACATTACTGTACTCGAACACGCTGCCTAACCATGACCAAGCAAGTCCACGAACTATCATCACAGAACGAGCAGGAATGCATCATTTCATTACTCAACCTTCAGGTTGCAGAGATGAGGCGGCAGAACAAAGCACTGGAGCAGAACAATCAGCTCCTGATGGATTTACTTTCTGCACAAAAGCGTTCCAACAGCCCCTGGATGACGCAGGAAGAAGCGGCTAATGAGCTGGGCATTCCTACCAAGCGCAGACGCAATTACGTAGCCATCCTGAACCACCTTCATGATATCGGGCGGCTACCTACTGTACAGGGGACCAACAAACGGTTGTTTTGCCGCAAGGAAGTAAAAACCCTGTCGGAGCGCATCCTGGAAGGCAAAGTCACCATTCCGACCTACAGCCAGCTTACACAGTAGTGCTTTGCGGGCATGGAAGGCGAAGCAGGCTTCCTGCCCGCTACTGCACAGGATAAAGATTTGATCTGTGCCTGCTCCTTGCTTTGGGTAAGTTAGTTTAACAGGAGTCAGGCAAGTTAAAGTCCCCGCCCAAACGAGGGCCGGGCAAGCCGGGCCGGTGGTTGAGTGAAGTTGGCAACAGACCTCGCCCGGCTATTTTCGAAAATTCAGAGCTGTACGCGCAGCAGTGCCCCTGATGGCCTTCCTACGCTTAGATAACACAGCTCTATGATCAACACCACCCTTTTTTTCACCGCTCGCACACCCGGGGCAGGACGGGAGTAGTCCTGCCCCGGCAAGGGAGTGCTATGCTAAAAAACAAGGGATAAAAGTCTTCAACAATGAAAACAATACTCGCCCACCAACACCGGCAGCTTTGCCGGAAGGTCATGATTGCCGACCGCCTAGCAACCAATGGTTTGCAACCGGATTCTTCAACTGTAACCGAAACCGTGGCTATATTCAATCTGCAGACCTCAGAACCTGACTGCCCGGCCAACATCATGAGGGAGGCGGCCAGGCGCGTGCAGGCCTACTACGTACGGAAGTCCCATGAGGTATCTGAACAACTCAAACAACTGCATTATCAGGATGATCAAATTCGAGTGTAAATACAAAGTGGGCAGTCAGGTGAGCGACATCGTTCTGTATGTCAATGGATTTCCCTGCGACATGGCTGCGCTGCCCAATGATAAAGCAGACTGGCTGAAGATACAGGTAAAGCGCAATATGCTCAACCGCTACGCGCATAAAATTGCTACCCGCTTACTAAGCAACCTGGAGCCGGGCGGGCATCAGTGGGAGGTTCTGGCAGAGGCGTTGCAGGGATTGCCGCCCAATAGCTGCATTCCCTATCTGCAGAGCCAAATGGCACAGCTGGAAGTGTGCCTGCAGCACCACAACGACCTGTCCCTGAGGCGCAACCTGAGAAGGCTGAAAGATGCCATACAATACTACTATGAAGAACTGGAGCCTGCATAACCCATTTACTTAACCAGCACATGGGCTTCCTGCAATTTTACCGCAGGCTCCTCTTTTTTGGGCCGAAGTAGCAGCTGCTACTCCTTATAAAACACTTTCTCTCCCGGTCCTGTACCGGGAGAGCTAAGTGGAACTTTTACTAAGAAAACTGTGATATGTCTGTGCACTTATCCTCCATCCAGGGCGACAAAGCCCAGCGTAGGCGCTATGGTATTAACCCAGGGCGCACCAAACTCCTCATCAAGGAGTACATTACCTGGTACAATCAGCAACAAAGGGACAAGAAAAAGCGGATCAAGAACAGCCGCCACCTTGCCCTTGCTTTAGTAGACCTTTACGCCAAACAGTTTGCCAGATGGCAGGCTGCACTCAGCTACGAGGTGGACCTTACTAAGGACAATCTGCCGCTGCTGAGCGTCAACAACATGTTCCTGGCAGAGGAAATGGGCAAATGCGACAAAACCATCCGCAACTACCGGGAGAAGCTCGCTATGGCCGGCATACTCGTACCGGTGAGCGAAAGGGAAGGCAACAAACGCTACTGCATCAACCACGGCTGGCAGGGCAATTATGAGCTCGCCCTCAATCCACGCCTGCTATGGATTGTGAGCAATTTGCACACCGCCCGGGTGGAGGTTCAGGGCCTGCCGGAATATTTTGATTTCGGGAAAATTTTACCGCCTACAGGTACATGTACTCTAACAAGTACTAAAACAAGTACTGTAGGCGGTAAAAAACAGGAACCCCTTGTGGAAAACTTACAGGAACCCGTGAACAGGAACGGCCAAAGTAGACAGATGCCTGCACAGGAGGAACAGGAACCGGAGAAAAAGGCCGCGGCCGGGGCAGAAAAAATTACCGAAGCGGACGGCGGAGCAGCCGAAACCACGGCATCCGGCCGAAAAAAGGCCATCCGGGGCTATGCCAAGGCGCTTTTCAACCGGTCCCGGACCTGGCTCTATCCCGGCGAACCCTTCAAGCCTGAAGACCGGGAGGAGATTATCCAAAAAATCGTGGTGCTATTCGGGAGAGCTCCTGAAGACAAGCTCCTGAAGATTTTCCAAACCTACACCCAACGCCTTAAGCTGGCGCAGCTCTACTGGCACAGTGAGATCGGCCCACTGCCTGAAGCGGCGACCTTCTTTGACCCCAGCGCACCGGTCGAGAACTTTACCAAAACCCGTGAGTGGTGGGCAGATGCAGACCGCTATCCCTTGCCGGAACGGCGGACCTACCGCATACAATCGAAATCCAGATACTCCGGCAGAAGCCCGGACAAGGATGCCAGCCGCCTTGGCGATGTGCTGAATTACTAAGCAACCATAACTCAACTACACCATGACAAAATCGACTAGAACCTATAACCGGCGAGGTTCAAAAAGACTACGGACCGGCAAGTACCATGACAAGTACAAAATCGTGCTCAAGCCGGTAGAATACAAGAAGCAGCTGGCAGAGTGGAATAACAAGGATAAATATGAGGACGGACCGCTCATCACTTTTTACGCAAACGTATGGGAGCGGGTCTGCATCTTCCCATTGCCCAAAGGCAGCAAAGTACAAACACAGGGCATTGTCCCCGCTGTATATGCCGAGGTCTACCTTAACGTACACTCAGGCCATGGGCAATACAATGAGCTGCCACTCGCCGTCTACACGACGAAAAACGGCTGGAATAACGATCCGGCAAGCTTCAAGAGCACCCGGCAGGAGACCAAGCCTGAGCACTATGAATGGAAAAAAGAAGTAGAAACGCTAATGCAGGAATCCCTATGAATCCAATCAAAACTACCGTGAACGGAAAAGTCAGCGTGACCATGACTGACGAAGAGTGGGCAATCATGATACAGGCGCTGCGGCAGCGTATGGCCCGGCTTACTAAGGAGGATCCGGCAGAAATCTGGTGGCTCCTTGAGGAGACGCTGCAACGCATTGAAGGCAATGGCCGCAGCAACATACAGCTTACTAAGCCGCAGTTTTTTGCGCTGTTTAGCCCGCAGACCATGCGGCATACCGATGTACATTTTCAGAACATCACCCGGCTGAACCTGGAGCCTTTGCAGCAAAAGTTCTTCAGGGAGATCCGCTACGCCCGCAACCTTTACCGGAGCCTGCGGCCGGCCTGAAATTACTAAGGAGCAGGGCCCCGGACGGCTTTATCGTGAAAAGCACAGCTCCGGAACCGGAAGCAAGCCTCTCAAAGGCAACGCTTCCCACTATGAATGAGACCATGCAAGATACGAATACCATGCCACCAACAACAGGAATGACAGCCATGGAGCTTGCCGAAAAGCTGCAGCTCAACCCGGAGGATGAGTTCAAGGCCTGGCGTAAGCTGTACAAGTACCTGAACAGCCAGGGCATCAAGCTCAGTTCAGGAGACCCCTTGCCCGTGCATGTGGAAGCAAGAGTTGTGCAGCATTATGCCAGCAATCGCAACGTGCGCATCGCCAATGCCGCCCGAACGCTCGCCAGGGAACGCAATATCTTTCTGGAAGTGGAAAGCTTGCGCGAAGCAACCGGTCCACAGCCCTTGAAAACACCGGATGAAGTGCCTGAAACCACTGCAAATCCAATGTCTCAGGCCCCTGAAAGCGAAAACGAAGCCCTGTCTTCCATCGAGCTGCAGGGCATTCCCTACCTCATCAGTCTGGTTCTGGCCGGCGTGGTATTTGTAGGCTTCGATGGCTTCTCTGCCGCCATGATTGTCATTCAGACCTATGCCGACATACCAGAACACGGCAACCGGCTGCACGCCATCAGCCTGGCGGTACAGGGGCTGGAACAGAATCCGGTACTGCTGTATGCTGTCATCATGGCTATCCTCATGGGCATTTCCATAGGCTACATTACCATCGTCACTATTGTGAAATGGAAAGGCGACCTGGAATACAAAAACGGATTAAAAGCCTTGTTCTCCGTCTTCCAGTTTGTACTCCACCTGTTTGCAATGCCTGAAAAGAATATCGGTATGATCATCTTGTCTGTAGGGCTTACCCTCGCCACCTTTGGCGTGACTGTTGCCCTTGATAACGCTATAAATGGAAGAGCATGAAAATCCTTAATGAATTGCGCACCTGGTACCGGCGTGCTATTCTGAACGAGTATGAACCCCAGCGGCACATCCGCCCGGTTTCTCCCTCTCCGGTCAGAGGAAAAGGCAAACGCACGCACCCGGCCCCCGAGTACACCGTAGTTGGCACTAACGTCTACGTAAGCGACCCGGACCTCGCCACACCGGTTAGCGCCAGTGCAGAAAGCCAGGTGGATATGAAACTCCGGCTGGAGCGGGGAACAAAAAAAGAACTGACCAGCTTCGACCTTGAAGCCCTGAACAGCAGGAACCTGAATATTGCCGTTGCCATCCATGTCAAACCCTATTGGGTAATCGGCAGCAGCCGCACTCAGGCTGCCCAGATCCTTACCCGTAAATTTGGAGAAAACAAGGGCTACAGCCAAAGCAATATCGGAGCCATTTACGCCGCCCTGTCCGCTGCCCGGAAACAGGAATTGTCCGGACAGTCGACACCGGACAGCCGGACACCCCAGCCGGACACCTGACTGGACACTTAGACCGGACAGCTGGACTGGACACCACAACTGGACACTTAGACCCGACAGCTGGACTCCTGACTGGACAATACAACCGGACACCAGCTGACAGCCCGACAATTGTCCGGACAGCTGTCCGACACTTTACCCGACACCTGTCCAGTTCCGACCTGACACTGGACACCTGACACCTGACACTGGACACTACCTGACACTGACTTCCAACATCCCAAAAGCCGGAAGCCCAACCCAAAGCATACCGCCCAGGCATAGATCAAGCCAGGAAAGGCTCCTCCCCCATGAGGGCTAGGGGCCTGTCCTAAACCGGCGTACAAACCAGTACAACCGTACGCCGGACAATTGATTATCAAATAGTTACAAGTACAAAATTTGAACACATGCCTGTACAATCCCGTACAAAAGCGTACAAAAACAGCCCATTTTACCAGCAGATGGAAGCCCGGTTTCAGCAGATAGACCCTCAGCTGGCCCGGGAATGGGAAGAACTCTGCGAGCGCACCGAGATGCGTATGGAGGGCCATGACTTACCCAGCCGCAACCCTGTCCGGCGCACTGTCCAGCGCCTCCATACAAGTGTCAGGCAGATTGTCCGGACAATTGCCCGACACCCAATTGGACACCTGTCCGGACAGTACACCCGACAATTGTCCAGCGCCGCTGTCCAGCGTGTCCGGACAATTGTCCGATTGTCCAGGACAGTCGGACTGGACACCTGCCGGACAATTGGACACTGGGTGTCCAGACTGGTGTCCGACATGAACGATCCCTGGTACGGCCTTGACGATGTAGACCCGCTGGACATCCCCGACAAATACGGCAACCGATGGGAAAAGGAAGCCCCAACGCGCCGGACATCCGCCAAAGACAAGCACAACAAAATCATCATCGAGATAGAAGTAAAAGAAAAAAGCGCATGATCCACCACTTCAAAAACCACCTGGACGGGCTCGCCGCCCTTTTCGCCTTAGTAAGCGTCGCCCTCATAAGCATCCGCTATGGCATACCCGGCACAGCCATTAGCGCTTTTCCAGCTTTTCTTCTGTGGCACTATGCCCACTGCTGGCAGGAAAAGCGGCAGCTACGCCTTCAAAAAGAGCAGTACGCCCGTCAGGTAGACGACCTCATCGTGTATGCCGAAGACGAACAAGACGACACCGTTCGTGCCCGTGCAATGCAGGAAGTACAACACCTGAAAGACAGTCAGAACAGCGAATGGGCAGCGGGTAAGCTCAAAGTCATCATCCTCTACTACGAGCACAACCCTATTGAGGACCTGGAAGAAGTCGTCGCCATGCCCCCAATCACCCCACAGATACACCGCCACCTGGTCATGGCCCCATCCTTCGACCGCTACTGCGAAGTGGCAGAAGAATGGGCACACCGGCACCACGGTACTGCCCACAAAGCCAAAGCTGCTGACCGCTGGTCAGGCGACTGGGCAGAGCGCGAAATCTTAGGCCAACGGGAGTAATGTGAGCTTGGAGACCGGGCGCCTACAGGCACTGGAAGGTAAGTAGCGGTTGTCTGTACACCTTACCTGCATAGAGCTTGCAGGCGCTTCTTCGGTCTTTCCCATCTCAAGTAAACGGCAGGCCCAGGAGAAATACAGGGCCGATTTAGCCCCCGTCTTAGACTTACTTGGTGAGTGCCTATTCGGGTCCCATTGGTTCTTCGGAATGAGATTACATGCCATGCAAACAAGGAAGGCAGAGCCTGGGCCCTGCCGAAAAATAATTAATTGCACAAATTCCAGTTCAATCTAAGCCTGAAAGCACAAAGCCCGTCAGGGTTTAGCAAGGATTTCTTGCCTTCCCGCACGATGGTTGTCGTTCCGGCTACGCCACGCTTTGCGATCGGTGATCCGAGCCGGAGTCACCTCACGCGCCCTTTCGGCTTGCTTGACGGCTTCACTAACTCCCGCCGGTAGACTTGCTCCGCCAAGAGAAATCATTATCTTTATAGAGATGGATGTGCATTCCAGGTACACACAACGGCAATAGTGCATGCCCTTCGGTACACGCACCATAGCCAATAATGTTAGCCGTCAGATGAAGAAAATGGAGAAAGACATAATCGACCTACATCAACGGTGGATAGAAACTGAAATGTCAGACAAATACGGAATTATTGAATTCTGTTGTGACGACATTGAAATCTCACCGACATCCGGGAAGTCAATTAAAGGAAAAACCAATTTTTTAAACTGGATTAGGGAGTCCGATAATGGAAGTATTATAGAAAATATCGAAATATCAAAGCGAGAAGTAATTTGTTTGGACCAAACAGGTTCACTAAAAGCTGATTTTAAAACTACTATAAAAACCAAGGATAAAAAAAAGCACGTCCTTAATGGACAACATATGTGGGATCTCGTTAATGAAAATGAGACTTGGAAAGTCAAAAGAATGACTTGGGAAATAAGATAAAAACCCGAACCGCTTACAGCGTATAATAAAACTTATTGTGGGTAAAGTGCGTATTCCGGTCCCATTGGTTCTTCGTCAATTTAGGTGGAGTTCATCAGCACCCGCTTTCGCAATAGCCCGAAGCTTTCCCGTCCATACATTTGGCGCTTGATTCCAGGTACCGCTTGATGGTTTGCCGGTGCAAGCCCGTCTGCCGATGAATCGATTTAATGGAAGCCCCCTGCTCCTGCAAGCTTTTCACTTTCTTGAAATTTAGCTCGAATTTGGACTCAGTAGCGATATTGGTCGTATCAAATACCATGGCTTCTTCTACAGAAGTACTTTGTTTTAGGCTTTTCCCCTGAGCTTCTACTTCTATTCCCCTGTTCGCTTCAGCAGTATCTTCAGCAACAGGGCACAAACATCTGACCAACATACATCAATCCAAAAAGTAAGCTAAGTCGGCAGAACCAGCAAAGAAGCAGCGCCGATTTAGTCCCGGTCTTTGATTTACTTGGTGTCCCCCCCAAAAAGCGAACCTTAGTAAGTCTTGAACCGGCATCCTATCTATTCTGGATGCGCTCTACCGGAAAAGCTCACGCTTTACGCGGTATGCCCTTACTTACTGACGAAGCTGCGCTTATCAGCATCTAGGGATGCGGTGCAGACCACTTCCGCTATAGCTTCAGCGGTGGGGCACGGGCATCTGACCAAAAATACATCACCTCTCTACACTCCAATACAAAAAGTAAAGCTAAATCGGCTGCCCTAGCCATAACCATAGCGCCGATTTAGTCCCGGTCTTAGATGTACTTGAACAAGCCTGGAACCAGATAGTACATCTTAACCGGGATCGCCCATACGGGCCTTCGCTACGCTTCGGCAGTCCTATCTATTCTGGATGCGCTCTCGGACATCGAGAGTATTATGGACACTATAAAGTACCTCGTGTCGCAGTCCTATCTATTCTGGATGTTCGCTACCGGAAAAGCTCACGCTTCCCACGGTATGCCCTTTCTTACTGACGAAGCTGCGCTTGTCAGCATCTAGGGATGCAGTACAAGCGAGCATCTGACTAAAAATACCTCATCTATATACCAATCCAAAAAGTAAAGCTAAATCGGCAGGACTAGGACAGAAGTAGCGCCGATTTAGTCCCGGTCCTAGACTTACTTGGTGAGCCCATAAGGCGAACCTTAGTAAGTCTTAACCGGGATCTTAATCCTACTTCCCGGTCAAGCTTCGTGACCCAGATAGGCCCTTTGGGCGCTGCGTTACACTTAGCGACTACGCTAAAACCGGGACTTCCGCTTCCTTTGCGAGATCGGTGGAGCGCTCCAGCTGGATTGGATATGTGCTACCGGAAAAGCTCACGCTTTACACGGTATGCCCTTTCTTGCGGTGCAAGCGGGCATCTGACCAAAAATACATCATCTATCTACACTCCAATACAAAAAGTAAAGCTAAATC
>ENA-UENT01000795-UENT01000795.1-marine-metagenome-genome-assembly--contig:-NODE-795-length-12483-cov-3.564578_pt1 | contig 12483 bp, 11 predicted proteins | sample MGYA00237879_ERZ529330 | MGnify/ENA primary metagenome ERZ529330 (study PRJEB26372, sample SAMN05368345) | marine metagenome | biome: cultured habitat; feature: ocean water; material: water; isolation... | reverse complement strand
GGAAGGTTTTGCAGCAGTAGTAACACTGCCCGAAAGGCTCGGTCGCAGATAGCGGGTATTTGATCCTGAACCATGATATTCATATATCTCCACCCGATATAAAGTTCCAGGTGAAAGACCGCTGATATTTGCCTGGCTAGAAGTACCATCATACACTACAAAATTATCGATGCCGGTAGAGCTACCATCACCGAAAACAGCATCTGCAGTATAGCTTGTTGCATCCAAAGGATCAACGCGAGTGACCCCATCAGTCCTCATTACAATCACTCTCCTCGTTCCTGAACCCCGATTCCATAAAATGCGGACAGCAGTTCCCCCTATATTATCAAAACGCAAATTACTGGCCTGAGTAGTTGGAGCAATCACTGGTGTGGCTTGATTGGCGCGTAGGGGCGTATCGCTGTATACAGGTCGGCTATTGCCCTCATACTCGAATAGGGCAAAATGATAGTCAAGCCCGGGAGTGAGATTGGTAATGGTAACAGAATTCGATGTCCCTCGGTGAACCGTATAGTTGCCACCTCCACGATGAAAAGAAACACTACCAAATCCACTCAATGAACTACTGTATGCTGTACAATCTACTGGCGTAAAATCAACCGCACTACCCGCTTTTACGACCAATAAACGTCCCGTGCCAGTCCAGCTGATTGTAATCTGAGTGGTTTGTACATTGCTAAAGCTAAGGTTTGAAGGGTCCGTGACTGGTACGCTGGCCGTCTGTTGGCTCACCGCCCCAAAACTAGAGGTTAGATAGATCGTATTGGCGCCGGTACCAAAATATTCATAGACCCGGAAGAAATAATTAGTTCCTATACTTAAATTAGAGATAGTCTGAAGAGCAGCCGTTCCATCATACACCACAAACTCGTCTGTCCCGAGATCATCCCCGCTCCCAAAGGTATTGCTGGCCATATAATCTTGTCCATCAACGGGCAAGCTAGTAGGCGCACTTCCAGCCTTTGCCACGATGATTCTGCGGTCACCATTTCCTCTGGTATACAGGATTCTCATCCTATCACACTCTACCATATCTACTCTCACATTGGAGGCAGGCGTGCTGGGGGGAACGGTTAAGGTAGCCTGACTGGCTGTGGTGCCAGGCCGTCGATATACGGGATAACTGGAACCATTATACTCAAAAATGGAAATATGATAGGTTACCCCAGGGGTGAGGCTGGTGACATTGACGGAGCTACCCGTCCCGCGATAAACAGCGTAATTGCCTCCTCCCAAGTGAGCAGTAGATAAGCCAAAGATGTTTCCAAAACCGTAATTACTCAGATCAGTAGGACTAAAATCTACCGCACTCCCCGCTTTCATCACCACCAACCTTCTAGCTCCATCACCTCGGGTCCAATTTATGCGCATGGAGTTGCCAGTTATATTGGTAAAGTTTACCGCACTTGCTCCCATACTCGGCGTTACCGCGGTGGAGACCGTGCCTGTCAAAGCTGAAGAAGTCAAATAATAGGTATTGGTAGCAGATCTATTAAACTCAAAAACGGCAATATGGTAAGTGGTGTTGGGTTGTAGATTGCGCACTTCACTATTGGATGACGAACCGCTGGAAATAATATACTCCCCAGCATTCAATTGGTCTCCTTCACCAAAGTCAAGATCTGCACCATAGAATACTCCATCTACCGGATTTCCTGTAACAGGCGCACCTTGTCTGACTACTAAAAGTCTCGCGTTGCCGTTGCCACCAGTCCATCGAATACGAAAGCGATTACCTTCCCGGGAAAGTACCTCCAGGTTTGTCGGTGCTACAGTAGGCGTCGTGGCAGTGGTCTGGCTTGCGGTTGCTGCAGGTACAAGGTATATTGGGCCAGAGCTTCCATTGTACTCATAAATAGCAAAATGGTAGGTCGTATTGGGTCTAAGATCGCGTAAGTTTACGGTATTGGATGTACCCCGATAAACGACGTAGTTACCCGCACCTATTTGTGGACCCCGCCCAAAGAATTCATTCCAGTTGTAGAGCACTTGATCCACTGGGTTAGCATCTACTGGACTCCCTGCTCTAGCCACGATGATCCGATTTGCACCATTGCCACGCGTACAGGTGAGTGTCATAGAATTACCCGTAATATTCGAAAAAGTAATATTACTAGCTTGTACGGTAGGTGCGGCTACGGTAGACTGGTTTCCAGCCAGAAAACTGCTTGTTAGGTATGCTGTACCTGCACCTGAACCATTGTATTCAAAAACCCTAAAGTGGTAAGTCGTATTGGCTTGTAGGCTGCGTACCGTAACCCCGAACGCTGACCCATCATAGACGATAAATTCTCCAGGGGCAATTTCATCTCCACTCCCGAAATTAGTATTAGTGTTATAATCTACTCCATCCATTGGAGAGGCGGTTACCGCTGCCCCAGCGCGGGCAATTACTATTCGACGACTTCCATTACCCTTGGTCCACCGGAGTTGAAGGCGATCCCCATCTATAGCTGGGAATGTGAGATTTGAAGTCGGAACGGTTGGAGCTTGCCCTTGTAAAAGGAGCGTCATACAGAGAAAACAGCTTGCCAGAAGCAAGCGACTTAGTACGTGTTGCATAGTGTGTCGTTTGTTTAGTTCTTCATTCAATAACCCAAAGGGCAAGGATAAGGCACAGTCACGTGTATAGACATAGGTGTACCAGAAAGCTCCTGAGTCATTGCTACTAGTATCAGTAGCTAATGCTTTGGCTTCAGATTCAAATCCTTTCTTAATGTTGTAGGTGGGGATAGACTAGAACGACAATACGAGGGAATGTGAGGGGAATGTAAAAGCGAAGGTCTACCCAAAGGTAAACCTTCGCTACTTGGTTTTTAGTAGTTAAGCTGGGGCTTCTAGAAGCCCATGCTCATTATCTTCACACCTTTGGTATCCAAAGGAGAGCGATCAATTTGATCACCAGTTTTGAATTTCTTGATGAACATGTCCACCGTTTCTTTACCTTTTGCATCTGTGAAGTGGGTCTCGATTGGGAAACCTTTCACACCATACGTGTTCATCGAAGGGTGGGCCTGCTTCTTGTTACCGGCCTGCTGAGTTCTGGCGAAAGAACTCTGCATCACATCCAAAAAGTTGATAGGCAGGTCTTCGGTGGTCCACATGGTACCATTTCCATCTTCGGTCGTGATTTCGTACTCGTGCGCAAAATACCCATCTTCGGTAGTCTTGGTACGGCCCGTTTTCTTAATTGAAATACCTTGATCTTCCCAGCTCTCATTCATTTCTTCCTCCGTCTCTGGGATATTATATTTACGCTGTTTCATTTTGAAACCTTGCTTTTCTCCATCCTGATCCATCACGGTAGTCATAGATCCTTCCTGATTGTCCAAAATCATTTGCATCGTTTCTCCATCTTCCAGTGTATAGATCATGCCGAGCTTCCAGGTATCGAATACGTACTGAATATTCGTTTTTTCAACTCTACCTTTTTTATCGGTTGTAGTCATATCCATTACAAAGCTCATCGGATATTCATTTTGAAAAGGTTCCCAAGGCTCATCATTGCCCCCCATCCCTTTAAGGATGTTATTGACCATATTTTGAGCTTGCTCTTCCTGGTATTCTTCTTCAGTTTGGTCTGTATTTCCAGTCTGTTGTTGGGTCGTAGTTTCTTGCGTGGTCTCCGTCTCTCCTTTTTTCTTTTTCTTCTTCTTGTTCTTACGCTTGAACAATCCCTCAATCTTATTGAAGGCTTTGTCTACAGACTGATCAATCTTACGATCGACGTTCTGATTGGCTCGGTTTTTTGCACGGGTTTCTGCTCGGCTTTGGGCCAAGCTCATCGTGGAAGTAAGGGTACATAAGGCAAGAATTAAAAACAGAAGTGTTCTTGGTTTCATGTTTTAAATGGAATTTGGTGATTAATTTCTCTTATTCTTACCACGAAGAATAAAAAGGTAAACAGTGAAAGTCTTTTTTTTGCAAAAATCTTTTCTGCAGGGCAATGGCCGGCAAAAAATCCCAAGATAGATGGTGTAGTTGTAGGTATTTTAATGGTAGCGGTAGTTCCTGATGTTAGCTCCATGCTTGCGATGGTCTAATCCAGGAGTCTTATCGTAGGCAAAGGACTTCTTTCATTTCATGCAGTCCGACCTAGGGAAAGTGGTGTAGTGTGCGGGCGAAAATAGCAATTTTAATGTTTACCTTTACTAATTAGGTGGTAAAAAGGAAGGAAGGAATCGAGATTCCGCCTATCAAATGGCGTAGCTTGCGCACAACGCCAAAGTGAAAAATTGCTGTTATGGCCGACGATAAGAAAAAAACTTTCAATGCCGATGATCTGAAGGCTGCCTTGCGTCAACAAGAACGGGAGCTGTTAAAGAGGGAGCTGCAAGAATTAGAAGAAAAAGGAGAGAAAAACCCAGTCAAGATACGCCGCCTGTATTGGATGGCGGGAATCTCCGCCGCCGCAGCGATTGCACTTTTGCTCATTTACATCGGACTCTTGCCTCGTTTCGCTCCATCGCCCGGTGATCTCTTTAGTCAGTACTTTGAGCCTATGCCAAATATCTTGGCCTCGATCGAACGAGGTCAAGAAAGTTCCGTCTCTGATAGTACAGCGCAAGGAGATGAAATCTCTTTCGGCACCGGCACCCCGACTAATACTGATGATGACGAACTGGTCCTGATCGAAGATTTTTATCAAGCCAATGCACTACTAGGTGAAAATAAAGCGGCTGAAGCTATTCCTTTGTTGACACCCTTGGCGGGGCAAGATTCAGACTTTGGACAGGCCGCTAGCTGGTACCTCGCTCTCGCCTACCTCCAAACACTCGACCTTGACCAGGCCAAGGAATTGTTTGGAGAAATGGCAAAGGATGCGGCACACCCCTATCAGGAGGAATCCGAGGCGATTTTAAAGGTCTTGGTGGGAGGTTAGTTCTTCTTCAGATACTTCCGATTCATAGACCAAGATATCTCCGGGCTGGCAATTCAGCACTTCACATATAGCGGTTAAGGTAGTAAAGCGGATGGCTTTGGCCTTCCCCGTTTTCAGGATCGACAAATTGGCCTCGGTTATTCCGATCTGCTCAGCCAATTCTTTAGAACGAATCTTACGCCGTGCCATCATCACATCTAAATTTACAATAATCGGCATCTGCTAAATAGTTAGATCTTGCTCCTGTTTAAGTTCTCTTCCCATCTCCAACATCTTACCTATCGTCACCAGCAAGATAACAGGAATCAGCCAAGGGATTAAATCTGAGGATTCATTTAGAAACGAAATCCCTTCCATTTCAAAATTGGTCTTGATCCAATGTTTTTGCCAAACACGAAAAAAACGCTCTAACATCGGTATACATGCCAGTAGCATCGCTAGGAAATAGATGCCTTTCACATTTTCATGATTGAAAGGGTTACCTTCCTGCACGGATCGAATCATTCGATCTACTTGGATCAAAATAAAGTACATGGTTAGACATAAACCCGCTAGGAACGCCCACATCCCAATTCGCATATTAGGGAGGATCCCTTCCATACGAACCTCAGTTCTTTCGATCACCAGGTAAGTTTCAATACTAGGATCTGGCTTGAATTGTAAGTCAATTCCCTCGTGATTCTTCAATAGGTTTTCATCTTCCGGAACCAGTGAAAATCCAGCCCAATTATAGCTGTGAATACTCTCCGGGTAAAAAAGAATGGCAATAGAACTAATGAACAATCCAGCAATAGTCAAAAACTTCAGCGCTAAAATGATATTTCGAGATATCCGAAGGAATTTCATCTTTCTTTTTTTCAGTAAAAAATTATTGATAAACAATAATAAATAACTTTTAAACAATAATCAAGCTTAATCAAAATTTTGTAATCAACAGCCCTCCTTTCAACCTGTACATCCCCAGGGGTCAAGTCCGTTGGAACCGTGAGTTATTGTCGGTCAAAAATCTATCTGGCCAGCTAGACAGGCACCAACATCATAGGGTGGCTATAGTGTAAGCGACTCAAGGTGGGCTTCCAGCTTTTCGCGTAAGCCCGCTTTGGTTTCCCCTTCTGTACCGATGAGGTCGGAGAGTGTAATCGTTTCCAACAAATGATCTACAGCAAATTGAACGATCTTCCACAAAGATCGAACAGAGCAGTCTACGGAGTTCGTGCAGAAGTTGTTTTTACCTGAGAATCCGCCACAAAACTTTTCGTCAAAGAGTCGACCTCCTAGGGTATTGAGTACCTCGTTGATTTTGATCTCTTCAGCTGGCTTGGACAAGACATAACCTCCCTTCTGGCCACGTGTGCTTTCAATGAAACCTGCCAGGCGGAGGACGCGGGTCAATTTCCCAACGTAGGCCGCGGACAAGCCCTCCAACTCGCTCAATTGCGGGATGCTTAATCCATATTCGTCTTGAGCAGAAATTTTCATAGCTAGGGATTTTAAAACATATCAAGGGCGAACTTAGCTTCTTCGGACATCATCTCCTTATTCCATGGTGGATCCCAAACCAAACGAAGGTCTACATCGGTAACTCCTTCGATGCTATAGATCTTTTCCTGAACCTCCATCGGCAAGGATTCAGCCACTGGACAGGCGGGCGAAGTCAAGGTCATCTTTAGAAATACTGCGCCTTTTTCATTGACTGAATGCTCGTAGATCAAGCCCAAGGCATATATATCAACCGGGATTTCCGGATCATAAACGGTTTGTAGTTGCTCGACGATTTGAGCTTCTATCTTTTTTGTGTCCAACATAATTTGGCTCAATTAGCATTTTTGGCTTGAATGGCCAGACCATATAATTTCATCTGCTTTACCATACTTACCAGTCCATTCGAACGGGTAGGTGACAAGTGTTCTTTTAGGCCGATCTTATCAATAAAGTAAAGATCTGCTTCAGCTATCTCGGCAGCTTTCTGATCGGATAGCACCCGTACAAGCAAGGCGATTAAACCCTTGGTAATAATAGCATCGCTATCCGCAGTGAACTCGATCTGGTCTCCTTTAGGTTCCGCATGTAACCATACCCGGCTTTGGCAGCCTTTGATGATATGATCCTCATCTTTATATTCTTCATCAATCTGTGGTAAACTCTTACCTAAATCGATGATGTATTCGTATTTCTCCATCCAGTCCCCAAAAAAGGAAAACTCGTCAATAATCTCCTCTTGTATCTCGTTGATGCTCATATCTAACCCAACATTTTGGCGGCACGCTTCACGCCTTCCACTAATCGGTCTATATCTTCTTTCGTGTTGTAGACTGCAAAGGAAGCCCGCACCGTACCTGGAATACCATAGCGATCCATCAAGGGTTGAGTACAGTGATGGCCGGTTCTTACCGCAATTCCCATCTGATCTAGAATTGTACCTACATCATATGGGTGCGCACCATCCAGAAGAAAAGAGATCACACTCGCCTTTTCCTCAGCTGTACCGATAATACGGATGCCCGGAATCTTGCTCATAGCCTCCGTGCCATATACTAGTAATTCATGCTCGTGCTTCTGAATGGTCTCATGCCCGATTTTCTCCATATACTCTACTGCCGCACCCAAACCTACTGCACCGGCTATATCTGGCGTACCTGCTTCAAACTTATGTGGTAATTCATTGAAGGTTGTCTTTTCAAAAGACACCGTCTCGATCATTTCACCGCCACCTTGGTAGGGAGGCATGGCATTTAGCCACTTCTCTTTTCCATACAAAATACCAATCCCGGTAGGGCCAAACATCTTGTGTCCGGAAAAGGTGTAGAAGTCTACATCTAAAGCCTGCACATCGATTTTCAAATGTGGAATGGCCTGCGCTCCATCCAGCAGCACAGGAATATCCTTGGCGTGGGCCAGTTCGATAATTCGCTCGACCGGATTGATAGTCCCCAAAGTATTAGAAACGTGTACTACCGCTACGATCTTTGTTCTTTCATTGAGCATTTGCTCATACTCCTCCATGATCAACTCTCCCTCATCTGTCACCGGAATCACCCGTAGCTTTGCTCCAGTCTGCTCACAAATCAATTGCCAGGGAACGATATTGGAGTGATGTTCCATTGCACTGATGATAACCTCATCTCCCTCTTCTAAGAACTTACGGCCATAGGAGGATGCCACTAGGTTGATCCCTTCAGTAGTTCCTCTCACAAACAGTACTTCTTTCTCACTAGGAGCATTGATGAAACCTTGCACCAAGTGTCGAGCCTTTTCGTAAGCATCTGTGGCTTCTTGGCTCAATTGATATACACCACGGTGTACATTGGCATGCTGCTGCTGATAGTAATAATCCATGGCCTTTACCACTGCATCTGGCTTCTGGCTGGAAGCTGCACTGTCAAGGAACACCATTGGCTTATTCCGCATCTCTCGCTCCAAAATCGGAAACTCCGATCGGATGGCTTGCACATCAAAGCTTTTATCAGCTGTTATGGTTGACATAATGATCTTATTTATTCACGCCTTAGTGTTGATGGAAAATCAATCTGGCTAGCTAAACAGACACCAACACTTTGCAGGCTTGTGAAAATACCAACACTGGACATTGGACAGGACTCCTAGAATTCTCCTTGGAATTTCTTGGTGATTAGCTCCTCCGAGGCGTTGATTACCTTTTCTTCTGGCATGAAGTCCAATACTTCTTTCAAGAAAGCATGCTGTAACAATGCCCGAGCCTGCTGATCCGACAATCCACGGCTTCTTAGGTAGAAAACGGAGTTCTCGTCCAATTGGCCGATCGTGGCTCCGTGGCTACACTTTACGTCATCTGCGAAAATCTCGAGCTGTGGCTTGCTGTCTACAACGGCTTTAGGAGATAATACCAAACTACTGTTTTGCTGGTAGGCATTGGTCTTCTGTGCGTCTTGTCGCACTAGCACCTTGCCGTTAAATACTGCACTGGCTTTATCGTTGACAATGCCTTTATACAATTCATTGCTTTCGCAGTGAGGGAAGGCATGATCGATAAAGGTCTGATTGTCAATATGCTGTTCTCCACGGCCGAAGTACATACCGTAGAAATTGGTATTCGTAGACTCATCAAGTAAAACCGCTCCCAGATTGTTTCTAACAATGCGAGATCCTAAATCCACTAAGTAGCCAGAATAGGTACTCACTCTATCTTGTCGCACTCTGGTATTATTCACGTGGAAAGCTTTCATGTTTTCATCCTGAATACGGTAATGCTTCAAGTTGGCATTTTCAGCCACGTGGAAACGATTCGCTACATTGGTGAAATAAGGTGCTTCAGCATTCACCGTACCTGTGAAATGCTCAATAATCGTCAATTCTGCACTACGCTCCAAAGAGATAATGATCTGAGGATGCGTGAAAACGGGCTGATCTTCCGTCTCGGAAATGTATAAGAAGTGGATCGGTTTATCCACCACAACATTCTTAGGTACATGAATGAATTGTCCATGCTCTGCAAACGCCATATTTAGGTGTTCGAAAGCATTGTGAACTTGATTCTCTTCATGAAACAATTGAGCTTCGATCAAGGGGCGGAAACGATCGTCCTTCAAGGCATCTTTCACAGGCCAGAGTGTCATTTCCGGCGGCATGCCATATATCTGGGAGTGTTTAGCACTGTAGACTCCGTTCACAAATACCAGCACATAGGCATCCAGGCAAACGATATTGGCGGCTTTCACCTGTTCAGCAGCCAAGTCAACTTCTTGTCCTGCCGCATAAGCTGGCGCTAAGATCCTGGTAGTCGCCGTGTACTTCCAGTCCTCATTTCTCCTAGTGGGAAACGGAGTTTCTGCCAAACGTTCCATCGCAAGCCGTTGTAGGCGTGGGAGTGGCGCATTAGCTTGCCCATTCAGCTTCTGTTCTTTTTCTTGAAACAACTGCTGAAAGTGCATTACTGTTTCTGACTGTTGTTCTAGCAAAGCAGTACTCATGATTCAGCAGGTTTAAAGTGAAGGGATTCCAGCTGCTACTTCTTCCTTGATCCAGTCGTAGCCTTTTTCTTCTAGTTCAAGCGCTAGGTTCTTATCCCCAGACTTAACAATTCGACCATTGTAAAGAACGTGCACATAGTCGGGAACGATGTAGTTCAATAGTCTTTGATAGTGTGTAACTACGATGAAGGATCGATCATCTTGACGCAGCTGATTAACTGCATCAGAAACGATCTTCAAAGCGTCAATATCCAATCCACTATCTGTCTCATCCAGGATGGCCAGTTTTGGCTCTAGCAAAGCCATCTGCAGCATTTCATTCCTTTTCTTTTCTCCTCCTGAGAACCCTTCGTTCAGTGAACGCTGCAAAAATTTATGGTCAATCCCTAGCATATCGGCCTTTTGGCGAATCAGGCGCAACATCTCTACTGGCTTCAACTCTTCTAAGCCTCTAGCTTCACGTACGGCATTTACAGCACTTTTTAGGAAAGTCGCTGTGGTCACGCCTGGAATTTCCACAGGATATTGAAAAGCCATAAAAATCCCAGCCTGCGCTCTCTCATCCACCTCTAACTCTAACAAGTCTTCTCCCAGGAAAGACACATCTCCTCCTGTCACCTCATACTCTTCACGTCCCGATAGGACATTGGCTAGCGTACTTTTACCAGAACCATTAGGTCCCATGATAGCATGCACCTCACCTGGCTTTATGTCTAAACTGATACCCTGCAGGATAGCTTTGTCCTCGATATCTACTTTAAGATCTTTGATGCTTAACATATTCGATTGATGTAGAATTTTAATGTAGAATGTTGAATGGATAATGTTTAATGAAGCGTTTTCCTCGATTAACAATTATTCATTTCACATTATTAATTATCAACTAAAATTATCCAACACTTCCTTCCAAAGTAATGGCCAGCAGTTTCTGGGCTTCCACCGCAAATTCCATTGGCAACTCGTTAAATACTTCTTTGCAATAACCATTTACGATCATGTTGATCGCATCTTCTTCGCTCAAGCCACGCTGCATGCAGTAGAAAAGCTGGTCTTCTCCAATTTTGGAGGTAGTAGCTTCGTGTTCTACTTTGGCTGTATTATTATCTACTTCTAGGTAAGGGAAAGTGTGAGCTCCGCATTTATCTCCCATCAGGAGGGAATCACAAACAGAGAAGTTGTGTGCGTTTTCCGCCTTTTTACCAATCTTCACCAACCCGCGATAAGAATTGTGGCTATAGCCAGCAGAAATACCTTTAGAAACGATCGTACTACGGGTATTTTTACCCAAATGGATCATCTTGGTCCCTGTATCTGCTTGCTGTTTATTATTAGTCACGGCAACTGAGTAGAACTCGCCTACAGAATTATCTCCTTTCAACACACAGCTAGGATACTTCCAAGTAATGGCCGACCCTGTCTCTACCTGAGTCCAAGAAATTTTGGAGTTCTTACCCGCGCAAAGACCGCGCTTGGTTACGAAATTGTAGATTCCGCCCTTACCGTCCTTATCGCCAGGGTACCAGTTCTGTACGGTTGAGTACTTCACCTCCGCATCATCCAAGGCAATGATTTCCACCACTGCGGCATGCAACTGATTTTCGTCCCTCATTGGTGCTGTACACCCTTCCAGATAACTCACATAACTTCCTTCCTCCGCTACGATCAACGTTCTTTCGAATTGGCCCGTATTGGCCGCATTGATTCGGAAGTAAGTGGAAAGCTCCATCGGACACCTTACGCCCTTAGGGATATACACAAAGGAACCATCGCTGAATACGGCAGAATTCAATGCTGCAAAGAAATTATCCTGAATAGGAACTACTGTCCCTAAGTATTTCTTCACCAGTTCTGGATGGTCTTTCACTGCTTCGCTGAAAGAACAAAATATGATACCCAGTTCAGATAGCTTCTCTTTGAAGGTAGTCTTCACGGACACACTATCAATAACCGCATCGACTGCTACTCCAGCCAAGACTTTCTGCTCATCCAAAGGAATACCCAGCTTATTGAAAGTCTCCAATAATTCAGGATCGACTTCGTCCAAGCTTTCGTACTTTGGCTTCTTCTTCGGAGCCGCGTAATAGATAATATCTTGGTAGTCAATGGGAGGATAGTCCACATTAGGCCAGGTTGGTTCCACTAGCTCCTGCCAGTAGCGAAAGGCCTTCAGTCTCCACTCCAACAAAAATGCGGGTTCTTCTTTCTTTGCAGAAATGGCCCGCACAATGTCTTCATTCAATCCCTTCGGTAAAGTTTCGGTATCGATATCACTCGTGAAACCGTATTTATAGTCACTCCGCGTGTGCGCCTCTAGGGTCTGCATGGAATCGCTCATACGCTTATCGTTTTTTAGACTAAATCTAGATTAGGGTGCAAATGTACTATTTATACAAAAAAGTATAAATAAGGTTTAGGCTTTATTTTCTTTTTTTTTGATTTTTTTTTTGCGGGGCGAAATTAGCAGGATTGGGCAGGGGTTTGGGAAATATATGGCGGGGAATTGTAGTTGGTGAAAAACACCAACTACGCTATGGGTATCTGGAAAACACGGGTTGGAGATGATAGTTGGCGGAAAATCTAGCTGGCTGGCTAGACAAGCAGTGGGCTGGCTGATGTTGGTCAAAAAGACCATAGCCGTCAGGCTATGGCAAA
>ENA-UENT01000794-UENT01000794.1-marine-metagenome-genome-assembly--contig:-NODE-794-length-12517-cov-7.801987_pt1 | contig 12517 bp, 7 predicted proteins | sample MGYA00237879_ERZ529330 | MGnify/ENA primary metagenome ERZ529330 (study PRJEB26372, sample SAMN05368345) | marine metagenome | biome: cultured habitat; feature: ocean water; material: water; isolation... | reverse complement strand
TTGGGGCAAAAGCTTTTTGAAAGTTGTGTATTTGATTTTTGCCCCACTACTTATTATGAAAACCTTAACAACTCCGGGCACACCGGGTTCAGCCAAAATCGCATCAAATACCTGTACATCCAAACCTGAAAACCATGAAAATGACACTTCGCACCCTGATCCCATTATTGGTACTGGCTTTTTCGGCTATGGCCTGCGACGGGCGCTCCGGCTCTTCAGATTATTCCTATGCCATGGAGGAAGCTCAGGCCATTCCTGATCAAACCACCGAAGCTAAGTCTGGTGGCGGGCCTGGTGAGGCTGTCCCGGAAAAGAAAGTGATCCGTACGGCCCGGTTGCGGATGGAAGTGGCCGATTACGAGGAGGCAATCAGGAAGGCGAAGCAGGTCATCACGGCATTTGAGGCCGAAATTACATCCGAGGAAGAACGGCAGTACGGGCAGCAACTGGAGAATCAGCTGGTGATCCGGCTGGCACCTGCACAACTGGACTCCATGCTCAATGCCCTGGAGGGGCTGGCGCTGCAAATTGACTCCCGTTCGGTTAATGCGGAGGATGTTACGCGGCAGTACGTTGACCTTGAAACCCGGCTGGCATCCAAGCGTGCCGTCATTGCCCGTTACCAGGAGCTTTTGGCGGAAGCCCGGAATGTAAACGACGTGCTGGCTGTGGAGAACAACCTGCGACAGGTCATCGAGGAGGTGGAGTCGATGGAGGCTCAGTTCCGTTACCTGAAGCAGCAGGTAGACCGGAGCACCATTTACCTGACTTTGTACGAGACCAGCTCAGCAGGTATTGCTCAGCGCAGCTTTGGCAGTAAAATAGCGATGGCTTTTGCAGATGGATGGGGGCTGCTGAAGAACCTGGTACTCGGTGCCATTACGGCCTGGCCTGTTCTCCTACTGCTGGCACTGCTCATTTGGTGGTGGCGCCGGCGCCGGTCAAAGCGATAGCACTACAACAAGATGGAGTTGCTCAACCTGTATCCGGTCAGATTTGGCAATCGGCCTGTGAGGTGCTGCAAAGGGGGAATCCGACACAGTCTATCCCAGCCGGTTACGGCCTGAAAAGCCCATCATCATAGGCACCACAAACAAGATTATCGCAAAGAGTATCATCAAAGAAAAAGTTCCGCCTGTCATGATTGTCGATTTTGGTGATGAATTATTTTCAAGGTAAGGGGAATGATGGCCGGGAGCGTTGACAGGGGTCAGCGGCGGGGCTGATTTTTGATAGGGCGGGGTATTAAATCAAAGGAAAGTGAAGGGTGAAGGTGCTGCCCTGGCCTTCGCCGGGGCTTTCTACCTCTATACGGCCTTCATGCCGCTCCATAATGCGTTTGACGATGGGCAGGCCAATGCCCGTACCCGGGAACTGTTTGCGGTCATGGGCCGACTTGAATAAGGCAAAAACTCTTTCCTGCTTTTGATGAGGTATGCCTATTCCATTGTCTTTGATGCTGAGCCGCACTTCCCTGTCGGTTAATTGCCCGTAGACTTGAATTTCCGGATGATCTTTGTGCTGAACCGCCTTTACAGCGTTGCTAAGAAGATTGGTCAATACCTGCCGAAAGAGTAAGGGGTCGGAGTAGCAGTCCGGGAGAGGGGACCTGATCAGGAAGGAATAGTGTTTGAGATGATCAGGATAGAGGTGTTTTTGTTGGTTGAATATGGCGGCAACTATTTTTTCGCAATCAATTTTAGAAGGGTGCAGCTCCAGGGTATCCGCTTCAAGATAAGCCGATACACCTTCAGCTATTTCCTTCATTTGGGTAAGCGCTATATCCATGTTGATAAACAGTTGTGAGGTGGAGCTATTAATCAGATTGCCAGTTTCCATTTTGATGAGGGATAAGAAATTAAATGCAGAAGAAATGGGGGTCTTCAGGTCATGGCTAACCGTATATTTGAAGGCATTCAATTTGTCAACTTTGTCAGCCAGTATCTTGTTGGCCAACTTAAGGTCCTCAGTTTTGATTTCCAGTTCTTTCCGGAGGATATTCGCGACTCTCTTTTTCCGGCTAAACTCAAGCCTAAGCAGGATGGCCAACGTACAGGCAAGCAGGCTGATAAGCAAGAAAAACAGACGTGCTGTCTTGTACCTCAGCTTTTCGGTCTGTTGCTCATATCTAAGTGCCTGTATTTCCTGCTGTTGCTGTTGGTTTTTAAATTTTGCGGCGTAAAACCCCGTCAAACGGTTCTTCTCCTGACTAAATCGTTCCGACTTCAAAATAGCGATGCTGTCTGCGCAGGCCAAAGCTTCCCAGAACTTTCCCGTCTCAGCGTAGTATTGTTTTGACAACTCCAGGAGGCGAAGTTTTGTGGTTTGAGACTGTATAGGCATGCTGCTGAGTTCACGAATAAGCACTCCGGACTCTGGAAAGTTGCCTGTAGCAAGGAAATATTTCGCAATAGAAATCTTGACCTTGGTTTGGTAGAAGCCTTCGGTATAATAAAGTGCGCTATCCAGCAAGGGTTTGGCCAGATCTGGCTGTTGGAGTTGGTCGATATAGAAATCAGCTACTGTAATATAAGCGAATGCTGCCGCTTTCATATTCAGTTGCTTATCAATCTTATTGAGGTTGTCAATACTTAATCTGGCATAGTACGTTGCCGAATCGGGTTGCTCCAGGTTGCTGTATACAATACACAACTCTGCATAGTCGTAGACAAGGTTGTAAGCCTTCCCTAAGGAATCCAGCGTCAGAGATATTTGATTGACCTGATGGATATAATGGATGGCCTTCTCATAATCCTGCTGGCTTCGGTAGAGTGTTGCAATATTGCCGAGTGGCAGGGGAACTTTTTCAGGGTATTTATTTCGGGCGAGTTCAAGGGCTTCTTCAAAAAAGCCCAGAGCGGCTTCGTACCCGCCAGCCACCTTGTGCACCACGCCCTGATAAGAGATAATATTGACTGTAAAAGCGTCGGATTCATCTGCTGCATACCGGGCAGTATTGATATACTCTAAGGCTGTGCCGAGCGAATCAAGCGCAACGGCATTGGAAGCAGCATCATAGGCGAATTTTCGTATCCAGTCCTTGTCCTGATGATGGCGGGCAGCCCGGGTACCTGCTTTAAAAAAGCGCAGGCGTTCCTCAATAGGCAGTAACTCGGCGTTCTGATATTGCTGTAGCAGTATTTCGAAGCCCTCTTTACTATAAATATCAGTCTGTTGCCAGCCCTGGCTGAAGGCAGGCAGGCAAATTTGCAGGAGGATAATCAGGGTTACAAATCCCTCTTTTCTATTCATCGTTTTTGGTTTCAATGAAGCTATGGCTATTCCATGTCCGTTAATGGCTTGATTCTTGTCTGGCAGGGACTTCAATATACATTTTCTTGTCACAAAGGTGTATGGAAATTCTTTAGTTACGTAAAGGTTGGGATGGTTCGAAGCGTATCCGCTTCAGAAGGGTTTCCTGTCGCTGGTTACATCAAAGATTGGGAATGGGCCAACTGATGGCAACCGTAGTGCCTTGCCCTTCGCCGGGGCTTTCTACCTCTATCCGGCCTTCATGCCGCTCCATAATACGTTTGACAATGGCCAGCCCGGCACCCGTCCCGGGGAACTCCTGCCGGTTATGAACAGACTTGAAAAGAGAGAACATCCGCTGCTGATTAGGCAAAGCGATACCTATGCCATTATCCGATACCTCAAGCTTTAGAAAACGCCCCTCGGGTTGTGCGGTGAGCCGGATGACAGGATCGGGCGTACGTGCAGTAGCCTTGATTGCGTTGGTAAGCAAGTTGGTGATCACCAGCCGGAAAAGTGGTGGGTCGGCATACACCTCCGGTAAGTGATCAGGGAGCTGCAATCTGATGCCCTCCGGTAAATCCGGCACAGCGTGCTCAAGTTGGTGCCAGACCGCCCGGATGATCCCTACAGGTGGTATGGGTTTGGGTTGAAGGGCCAGACGGTCGGCCTGAGCATATTGAATCATATCATCCAGCATTTTGGCGAGTTGCTCAAGGCTGCTCTGGAGATAGTGGAAGTGGGGGCGGAGTTCTTCCTGCTCTGCAACGGTCCTCTCTTCTTCCAGTATAGAGACAATATTGAGGGCTGCCCTTAGAGGGGTTTTCAGATCATGCCCTACGATATAGTTGAAGGACTTCAGGGTTTCTTCTTTCTCCTGAGCAAGATTGCGGATTCTGGTAAGCAGTTCCTGCTCCCGGTTGACAAAAGACTTAAGCTGTAGCAGTTTGCTTCCGGGGTTTTGTGGTGCCTCTTCCGGCTCTGGTGTATTGTGTTCAGAGCGGCTGGGTATGATAACGGCATCAGGGTGGCCGGGGAGTTCCCGGGAAAGCAGGCTGGCATGGTTGCGCATGGCGGCCAGCAGTTCATCAAGCTGCTGATTGGTCTGTTCGCTTAGGCGCCGGGCTGCCTTCAGGGACTTCCTGCGTTCCAGCAGCAGCCCAATCAGGAGGGTAACAAAAAACAGGAACAAGACCAGCAAAATCCAGGTCAGCTGCCGGCTTTTCTGCTCTGAGAGCAAGAGCTGGTTCTCCTTTTGCAGCAGCTCAGTTTGTTGTTCCTGAGTTTTGAGCCGCTGAGCCTGAAGCTGCAAGCTTACCTGCATACCCTCTATTTCTTTGGAGAGCTCCTTTTGCCGGAGGCTGTCGGTAGCCTCGTTGTAGAGCTGTAAAGCCTCATAAGCCATAGTGATGTCACCGGTTTGATAGTATAGCTTCGCTTCCTGTTGGAGCAAGTCCTTGAGGAAATAGAGATCTGCAATCGTATCAGTATAACCTTTGGCCAGCTTGATTTCAGAAAGGGCCTCGTTGTCACGCCCAAGCTGGCTTAGTGCCTTAGACTTCAGCAAATGAATATTGCCGATATGGATGGGAGCTTTTTCGTTGCTAAAAAAAGCGAGGCACTGTTCCAGCTTTTCGAGGGCCAGTTTGTAATCCTGCCGGTTGATGTCAATTTCCGCCAACCGGTATAGGGAAGTGAACTGGTCAAATGGAAAGTCTTTTTGAATCGCCAGGTCGTGGTGCAATTGGGCATAAAGCAGGGCGGAATCCAATTGTTCTTCCTTCCGGTAGATGTCAAAAAGGGTAATATAAAAATTGAATTTAAGGGTGGTATAGTTAGTAGTTTTGATATACTCATATCCTTCCAGCAGGACTTCTTTGGCTCGGGAGTAGTTGTTGAACTTTAGTGCAGAAGCCCCAACGGCAATAGCTGCTGTAGCCATGGCAATGGGGTTTTCAGACTCAAGGGCCAGTTTTTGGAAAGCTTTAAGAGTTTCGAGGTGCCTGTTGTACTGGCCGGTTCTAAAATAGCACTCTGAAAGTGGCGGGTAAATCTGTATCGCCATTCTGGTGTAAAGGCTGTCGCCCAAAACCTGCCGGTGCTCCATGGCGTATTGCAGCGCCTCCGTGTAGAGCCCGATCGCAGGTTCGAAGGTCTGCAGAGAATAAAAGCCATATCCTGCATAGAGGTTGTAGAGCTGAAGCGCCAGATGATGGGCGCCTTCTTGTTTGGCGAGCTTAATGGGGCGCTCCCCCATTTTCTTTACAGCTTGGTATTGCCCCTGCTGCCCATACAGCCCAGCCAGCCGGTAGGAGAATTCTGCCTCCCACAGCGCGTTTGCGGTTGCTTTAGCTTTGGTGAGTCCTGCCTGTATAATGCGTTGCCGGCCTTCGGGCCCGTCTGCAGTATTAAGCGAATCCAGCAATGCTTCAAACGATGTTTCTTCCCAGCGCGGCGTATCTGTGGCAGTTTGGGCGGAGACTCCCCGGCACAACAGGCTGAAACAGGCAGGCAGCAGTAGTAACCGGAAGATACTACCAAACCTGTCATATTCATTGCCCTTGGGTGCACACATTATCCCTGCATTTTCTTGATCGCGTCAATCCTGTTATCCACATTCAGTTTGGCGTATACCTTTTTGACATGATACTTGACCCCGTTTACGGTAATGCCCATCAGGGAAGCCGTTTCCTCGTAGCTATGCCCGTCTGCAAAGAATTGCAGCAGCTGCTCTTCCCTCGGCGTGAGTGGAGATTCAGGCCTGGGAGCGGGCTGGAAGTAGGCGATCAGCCATCTGGCCATTTTGGGCGAAATCAGGGCGCCCCCGTCCCGGATGACCTTTATTAAATCCGGGAATTCCCGTACCGGAAAATCCTTCAGAATATAACCATCGGCACCGTTGGAGAAAGCCTGGAATAAGGCTTGCCGGTCTTCACACTGTGTGAGCATGACTAATTTTGCTTCCGGGAATCGTTTCCGAAGGCCAGGTAACGCTTCTATGCCACTCATTTCGGGCATGTCTATATCAATAAAAACAATATCAATAGATGCCAAACGGGGCAGCGTTTCCCAAAAGGATTTGACTGAGGATGCCGTTATCAGGCAACGGATATCTGGCTGTAGCTGTATCCTGTGCCTAAGGCTGTAGAGGTAGGCAGCATCATCTTCTATAAGGGCTATCTTGATCATTATTTTTGTTCATTAGCGTGGAGTCACATATGGAGACCCGTATGACTTTCTCTCCTGCAAGAAAACAGATTTTCTTAACAAAACCGAATGAGATGTTGTAGAGTCCACCACTTTGGGTTGAAAAATTGAGTGTTTCAATATGGTTCTAAATGATTTGAGCTGTAACTATCTGGTAGCCGATAGCCGGGCATGGCTGAGGGGTTAGGTGTGAAAAAACCTAATCAAATATTTCGGCCAGGTTGTACTATTACACAGAATACCGGATATATTGTTTAGGAGTTGAGTACGGTGGACTGGATGACAGAACTTACCTCCTATGGGAATAGCCTGATTTACTGGCTGTTAGTAGCTTTTTTGTATTGAGCCCTGTGGGCGTCGCAATAAAGCAACTACCCTAAAGTGTAGTAAATTGCAGATTGTTTTCAGTTGAACACGGGGTATGCCGTACAAGGCTTGTTGCAGAATGTCAGTGAGTTACGAAGAATCTGGTTTTGCTTTGTGGTGCGCTGTTATAAAGAATTAAGGCGTATTTTAACTATTGAAAATCAAGGACAATGAAAAAGAATACCTATTTTTATACTTAGAAAACAGTAGCCCAAAACGCTCCGATTATATTTAAAGTTTGACGATAGCAGGCGTCCTATATTAATTAGGTCAAAGGTATTTCCCCATATGCCTTGTTTGATAACTGCACATTTACCGCACATTTAATCAACACATTTTCACCCTGCACAAGTATGGGTGAAATGCAAGCTCCCAACCTTAAAGAAGATTTCGGAAGATGATGACCGGATGCTCAGGCTGTGCCTGGGATCAATCGGTAGTGTCATTATTTACCGGAAAACTATTTTCTCAAGGCATTCAGCTACCTGGTTGTTGCCTGGTCTCGGTGTTGTACAGGCAACAACTCTCAAAGTTGTATGATATGTCTGGGAACAATGGGCTTTAGTTCGGAAAGATTGCACAAAATAACTCATGAAAGACCTTTTTGAAATTGCACAAATCGTAACACCTCATAAGCTACGGTCGGTTGAGCTCTTCAATGCTTCCGAAGGCAAGTCAGACTCTATGATTCAGCAGCTGTATGATATGCTGCAGGAGAAATCTGTGGAAGATGACGATGCTGCCGCCGAACAACTGTACGGTAAGGACAAAAGCTACTCTGGCTATCAAAAGCTGAGGGGCAGCCTTAAAAGCAGGTTGATCAATGCTCTGTTTTTGATTGATCTTAAGCGCTCTGGCTATAAAGACCGGAAAAATGCATATTTCGAAGCTTACAGGGAGTGGGCAGCTGCTAAGATTCTACTGGGGAAACAGGCACGTACGGCAGCGCTTTCCATAATGTTGAAACTGGCGAAAATCAGCCGGAAATTTGAATTCACAGAACTTCAGCTAGATCTGCTGCATACCCTGAGGGTCTACTACAGCACAATAGAAGGCGATGCCAGGAAGTACAAAGCCTACAATCAGGAGTACAAACTGGTACAGCAGAAATGGATGGAGGAAAGCCTTGCGGAGGAGCTGTATTTGTCGCTGTCTGTTGAATTTGTCAACGAGAAAGCTACGAAGCGGGAGTTGCAGAAGCAGGCTGTTGAAAGTTACCTTACCGTGAAGCCTGCACTCGAAAAATATGATACCTATCAGCTCCACTTGTGCGGCCGGTTGCTGGAGGTTAGCCAATTTACGGTAGTGAATGATTATAAGCAGGCGCTTGAAGTCTGCGAGCGGGCCATTCAGTTTTTTGAAGCGAAGCCTTATAGTGCAACTGTCCCCCTTCAGGTTTTTTCGTACCAAAGGCTGATCTGTTTTCTGCAGTTGCAGCAGCCTGAGCCAGCTTTTGAGGCCGCGGCCTACTGCGGGAAATACGTCACGGAGGGCGATTTTAACTGGTTCAAAATACAGGAAGTCCTGACACTGCTCCACATGCACAATCAGCATTATGAAGAGGCAGCAGTTGTCATCACAAGCGCAGTCGGGCACCGCAATTTTGAAAGCATGCCCCAAAATGTTCAGGAGTCCTGGCGTATAGCAGAGGCTTACCTGTACTTCTTACAAAGTGTAGGTGCCTTGTCAGAAAAGTGGGTCACTGATTTTCGGCCTGCCCGCTTTCTCAACGGCATAGAGGTGTTCTCCAAAGATAAGAAAGGGATGAACATTCCTATTCTGCTACTTGAGATTTTGCTTAAAACTATAGACGGAGGCCGGGATGAGTTGATTGACCGGGTGGACGCTTTGCACAAGTACCGTACCCGCTATCTGAATCAGGCGGAGGACCTACAGCGAAGCAACCTGTTTATGAAGTTGCTGCTATACCTGCCGAAGAATGCTTTTGACAAAGCTATCGTACTCGAAAAGGCCGCTAAAGACTGGCAGTGCCTTCAGCAAATGCCTATACCGCTGGCCAGTCAGCCTTTTGAAATCGAAATAGTCCCCTATGAAACCCTTTGGGTGTTATTGATCGGTCATTTGTAAACCGGCCGGCCGGCTGCTGCCCTCTGCTTTTCCTGATGGTGTAAAAAACGGGGGTGGGTAAATCCCAAAAATTGTCTGTGTGTTGCCAGACTGTCTTTTATATGTTTGTAATATTGATATATGAAGAGTTATTTAATGCGAAATCTGGTCTTTTCAAGATCCGAATATACAGCCTGTATCCCTCCAAGGCGAATTTCTTTCGATATCAGAACAGTCTAAATATTTAATCCATTCAATTGAGTCAACTATGAACGTTTCCAGTTTTACCCTCTACGGACAGTTTCTATTCCTTCAGAATGATGGCGTGATCAACGTGGATATCATTTCGCCAAAAGCCTGAAGTGATTTTATGGACAGAGGCCCGGTGCCAGGAGGTGCTGGGTCTTAAATAAATTTAAATGCTCCTAACAAATAAATTGGGCACGCTTAGCCATCAGGCTGCCTTGCGCCAAGTTGGCTCCGGGCTCCCCGAGGTTGCCTCTTTTACAACAATGAGCAAAGTGGTCTTTGGTGCCCCCAGTGCTAACTGCTCAGGGCAGGGGATTTGCAGGTTTGAAGATTTGAATCACAGATCGCCTTCACCTGGGAAATCAGGGTGCCAACCTGGTATTGCCCTGTTGTATTACGACAGCGGACTTATACTGAATCTTCATTTTCTGATCGGTAGCCTCTCACCATGTGCACAGGCCAGATATTTCTGCAATTCACATTTTTCCCTGCCCGAACCCGTTGATTACAAAGTAGGGCCTTTAGGGATTTTGATGACATTGCAAACAGGTCTCTATCGCATAGTCCATCAGAATGCCTTCTTCACAGTCCCTGTTGAGGTCAGGCTGAAAAGCAACAATAGCACGGCCGGGAATGGCCTGTAAATCATATTTATAACCTTACAGCTGCCCTGTATTTAGTGGTCCTCCGCTCAGGGGGTGGGTAGATGGGCAAAAGTGTCCCGGTTGATTCGGGAAACATAACGCACTTTTGCTATGTGTATGTGTAAAATACCATTTTCCGTATCAGAGTTGAGTCTATTCTCTACCTCGAAGCAATGCGGTCTTGCCGATGGTTTTATTGCATACCAGCAAATCATAAGGGATAACAACACTTGAACTTGGAACTCATGAAAAAAACAAGCACAAATTTAACAACACAGCCAGAAGTTTCTGCTTTCGGCAAAATGCTCGTTTTCCCCTGTTTATTTTTACTGCTATTAACCTTTAATGGCGAGCTGACGGCCCAAAGCTGCAACAGTAGCTCGTCTCTGCCTCCTGTACAAGCAGTAAGTAACCTTAGCATTTCACAGGGTACGCTTTATTTCGTTAACAACTTCCATCAGGCAGGTGCCGGCACTCAGTTTGGGTTTCCACTCAATGGATTTGAGATCTCCAATGCCGCAGCTGGCTGGACCAACCAAGTCGGATTTTGTATTGAGTTGGCGGAACCGCTTACCAGCTCTTCTTACTCATCCGGGTTTAGTTCCATTAACCTGGAGAACATATCCAGAGGACTGGCAGGAGTTGCGGGGACCGCATCTTCCGCTATTCCCGTTGGAGGTATTGGTGCCGAACGCGCCGGTAGAGTACGGTATCTTTTTGATAACCATTATCAGGGAGCTGCCTCCGCCGATTGGACGAATGAAGAGTACGGAGCATTCCAGTTGGCACTTTGGGAGCTTTCGCATGACACCGACTTTTCCCTAATAGATAATACCGGAGAAATATACCTGGGGTCTAACGGCACTACTTTTGACAACGATGTTCGAGGATTGGCGCAAACCTGGCTGGATGCTATGAGCGCTTTAGGCTTTACCTCCACGGATTGGGGAAACTACAATACGACTACCTGGACGGTTACGGCGCTCGAACACAATCCAAACCCGGGCATGTCTGGATTTGATGATCAGGACATGGTTGTAGGCGAGGCTTGCTCCGCAACCGGGGGTGGGGGAAGCTCCTCCTGCAACTGCACCGAATACATCTACCTCAACGATCCCGGACTGGACATCGTACACAAGTTTAGCGTTGACGGCGGTGGGGCTGTAACGGAGATCGGTACGCCCTGGCTGGATAATATCAACCGGCCGCACGGACTGGGCGTGGATATCAACGGGTTCTTATACATTGCCCGGGAAGAGCCGGGCCCTACCTGGATCATTGGTAAGTATACCTGTGATGGTGGGGTGGTGGATGCCAATTGGCACACGACCAATGCCACTTTTATTTTTAATATGAATGCGGACCGGGATGGCAACCTGGTGTATCACGGTACCCTTGATAATTTTTCCAGCTACAATCATGTAAAAATAGATTTATGTACGGCCACGGAGATAGGCTGCTCCGAGGTGCCCGGTTCATCGACTTGGGGCTTCTACGTGGAAGAAGACGGAACCTTCTGGGGTGCCCGTCCTACTTTTTCCGGTTCTACGGGTAGCGCAATCTATACCGGAAATATAAACAACTTCGGAACTTCCCCTACTTGTGGTACGGCCAGCACTACTTTTGTTAAGGACGATGCGCCTTTGGACGCACCTAATTACTGGCCTTTCGGTATTTTTGTTGATAACGCCGGCTTTATTTATTTGGTGAATACCGACCCGCAGGGCTCTGGATTTAATGCCTTTGGACCTTCCTATATTACTAAGTATGCGCCTGACGGCACCTTCGTAGCCAGTTCGGTCCTGGATGATGACAGCACCGATGGCGGCTGGTTTGGTTCCCGTGGTATTGTGGTAGACGAAGCTGGATTGATTTATGTTAGCGTGAACGACGGATCTGCCAATGTAGCTACTACCGGAAGTACATGCTTTGCTATCTTCGAAGACGATGGCCTGGGTAATCTTAATTTCGTTAGTGCAGTTAATAACCCAGTGGGAGTTACCGGAACAGATCCCAAAGCCATGGGTATCACTAAAGAGTGTTGCCCCACGGCATCTACCCAGACCATTGACGAGACAGTCTGCTACGATGGCAGCAATACGACCTCAGTGTCATTACAAAACTTTTTGGACTGTGGCGATGGTGGGATCATCTGTGAGGGGCAATGGGTAGAAGATCCCGCAAACCCTGCTGCCTTTACCTTCAATGATTGTGATTTGACCATTGACGTGGACGGCATCGGCTGTGCGACCTACACCTTATCTAAGGGTCCGTTAACTGGACTTCAACAATGCGGCGCCTTTAATATTACCGTGAATGTTTGTTCGGTTACGCCTCCGGCCTATGGTGCTATCACGAGTATCCAGGGAACTTGTAACAGTAGTTTTCCGAACGATGATGCCGGCATCGAGATAGTCAGCATCACCAATGCCGATATTGCCGGTATCAGCTCGGCGGGGGCGGCCACCTATGATGGGCCGTCTTACAACAGTGACCCTGCCACCAATCCAGCCCTCTTTGCCGTATCGGGCGGAACGCTGAACATCAGCAACCTGGAGCACAATCAAACCTACGTGGTGCGCCTGTTCAATCAGGGTAACAACTGCTTCGAGGACATCGTCGTCAATACGGCTACGATTAGCTGTGGCGGTTCCTGCAACTGCACCGACTACATCTACCTCAACGATACGGAGTTTGAATAGACCTTATGTATCGAGAATTACCAAATTCGC
>ENA-UENT01000792-UENT01000792.1-marine-metagenome-genome-assembly--contig:-NODE-792-length-12528-cov-3.557743_pt1 | contig 12528 bp, 7 predicted proteins | sample MGYA00237879_ERZ529330 | MGnify/ENA primary metagenome ERZ529330 (study PRJEB26372, sample SAMN05368345) | marine metagenome | biome: cultured habitat; feature: ocean water; material: water; isolation... | reverse complement strand
AGATTGAAGAAGTTATTTCCATTGCCCATGGAACCGTCAGTGACCTTGAAATTAGCCAGCACCTCTCCAAGCTTATTTCTTACAAAGATGGACTGATTGGGCTTGTCAAAGTGCAGAATTCCTGCTGCTGCAGGACCATCAACCTCCCATACCTTGTTACCCGTCTCCAAATTCCAGGTGGCCAGTTTTCCATTCTTTTTTCGAAGAGCTAATAATTGTCCCTCCTGGCTAAGGGCATAGTCCAACATTTCTTCTGTCGGTGTACCAATTGTCTTTATGCTTTGTCCACTGCTGACATTCCAAAAATGAACTTGACCCTTTTGATCCAAGGCTGCTAGTGTTTGTTTATCCCGAAACCAAACCTCTTTTAAGTCCACCGGATGTTGGATACGCCTTAATAGCTGGGTGGTTTGGTAATTCCAGAGGATGATTTGCTGGTCCATCCCGACACTGGCTAGCAAACTATGGTCCGGAGAAAGATCCATGCTGATTATTCTCTTGATATGGCCTTGCTGATTAGCTATTACGGTTGGCTTTTGCGCTAGGATCAAGGAAGGAAGGATGCCTAGAAGAACCAATAAGAAAGTTGTTTTTGTGCTTGAGTAGGTCATGTTGAACTGGTGTTTACGGTTGGATTTAGCTGTAGATTACTTTTCAATCATCCACTGTACTTCAAAGATAATGTCTTCTACGAGCTGTGCAAGCTCTATCAAATATCTTGAAACTTAGCAGGTTCCTTGGTTTTTATCGCCTTAGAGGAGGCGCCGTTTGGACGTGTATCTCGTCATCTTCCTTTATTCCACCATACCTTCTACCTCATACAAGATGTCCTCTACCAATTGATCTAGGTTCTCTTTTTTGCCGGTAAGTTCAAATGGCCCTACATGCTTACTCCCTTTGAAGAGCGCTCCCCTTACCTTCACCTCCTCTCCATTCACCGTATAGCGACCCTTAAGAGAATATGCGTTTTCAAATTGACTCACATCCACATAGATATAGGAAGCATCTGCTCCACGGCTACTGATTTTCTTGAAGTGCTCGCTCATTTTTTGACCTAGATCTAGAATGTCATCAAAGGCATTTTCATCCTGAAACACGTTGCGGATAAATACAGGTTTAACGCGTGCGACAGGGATCTTCACAGATTCATTGACGATGCCGATATCAAAACTAGAGCCATCATTGGGGAAGGCGAGCATGGGGGTTTGAATACCTCCGATGCCTTTGGCTAGTACGGGTACACGATCCCTGGAGTACTGGAATAGCTGCATGACATCTACATAGCTGTTGTTGCCAGCGGAGACCATCTGCATTCCTTGTAAAAGGCTATAGGTGAGTAATCCTTGACCATATTGACTGGCTTCATAACTGACCTTGTCGGCGGCACTGCCGGATATGACGAACATGCCCGTACGATCTTTCATGCGATCCAGCGCCCGTATCTGACTGGAGTTCAATGCGCGCTTGCTCACCAAACTTTCCACTACCTTGCCCGAATTACAGGCATCGAGCATCATGACCTGCTTCTGGGCGGGAATGGCGGTAAGCCAGGCCGTTAGTTCTGCCGAAGAGATGGCATAGTTATTTCGGATTTCTGGATCACTTAGGTCCTCACTTCCAATATCTTTGGTGAGGTAGTAGAATTGCATTTTCTCTGCTTGTCCGTAGGTGACACCATGACCAGCAAAGTAAACCACCATAACATCATTGGCCTTCGCTTTCCCCGCAAACGCTTCTAAGGCAGCTTTAATGTTGGCCTTGGAGGATATCTTTCCACCAGATGCATTATCGGTGCTTAGTAGTTGGATATCCAGGCGATCATTGAATAGGGCCTTGCCTGATGATTGAAGGGCTTGGAAGATGGCAGCTGCGTCCTTGTCCGCATAAGCCAAATCCAGCTTGCTCCCACTGTAATCGGCTGTTCCTACAATTAGGGCATATAAGGACGGCTTGGCGGTTCTATTGCTTGAGCCATTGGAAGCGGATCCGCTGCCACGGCTTGAACTAAAATTAGGCGTATAAGCCAATTCGGTAGCAGGACTTTTGAGCCATCCTTCTTCGTTAAAGGAACGGAGTATCAATCGATTGTCTTGGCTTGGAAGATAGTACTTAGCGTACTGCTGTAGGTCTATCGTTAGTTCTCTGTTCTTATCGGGATTGATGTTCTCCTGTACTTCCTTGCCGTTGATAAATAGACTGAGCTTGCCAATACCTCCATTTCGAGCCTGTAAGCCAATAGATAATTTATCATTGGCAATGGTGGCACGAATACTGGGATATAGTTTTACGGCAGAATACTTGGAGGGATCCCTTAGTTCTCCTTGTTCTAGGCCTAATATCTTCTCGATTAGTCCGGGCTCGTAATATCGTTCTTTCAGCTGGTCGAGCTCAATCAGTTCCAATTCATAAGCGTAGTGCAGGGATTTCATGGCACCAGGTGAGGCATCAAATAGACCATCAGGAGTCGCAACGACCCAATCTTGTTCTCCATAAGCTATTATTGTAGCGACAGTGGTGGTAGAGTCACTTTTGCGGAATAGTCGGATCGAGACATCGTCTGTACTTTCTATACCCCAAATAGCGCTTTCTTGAAAGGCGGCCGCTGAAGGAGGTCCATTACCGGCTGTAAGTGGCTCGAGTTTTTTACTTTTCAGATCGTAAACCTGCTTGGTATCGTATTGGCCAACTTGATAGAGCTTTTGACCAGCCCGGTAGTAAACGAGTTCCCCACTTAGTTCCGGTAATTGTTGAAAGCGATCTATCTCTTTCCCGGAAGGATCATAAACGACCATTTCGCCAGTTTTGGTAAGGATGCCTAAGCTACCGTCCTCCGCAAATACGGCATTATTTGCCTGATCTGATGGTACACTAGGCTTCCAAAGTACCTTCCGGGTAGCAAAATCTAGGCAGGCGTATTGGGTCATGTCGAAATATACCCTACCTAATGGTCCTGGGAAAACGCTTCCAACATCTCCAAAGATCATGGTCTTGGTTCGAGGATTGAAGACATAATGCCGATAGGTAACTGGGGCAAATAGAGAAAGGTAGTGTATGTCTCCCAACACAGCTGCTTGGTCGGCTAGCATGAACTTAGTTTTCTGCAAATCTTCCAGTCCAAATTCCAGCCCCGCCTGGCCAGTAGTTAGGTCAAAGGTCTGCAGGCGAGAATTGGCATCTCCGACGTCATTGTAGGGGGTCAGCACAAGGGTTTTTGCATTTGGAGAGGCCATTCCCCAACCGTTTGCTGCCTTAAATAACTGGTCATGGATCACCGTACCGGTAGCGCAATTGTATTGACGGATAGATAGACCACTGTTGGTGAAATCGACCAGGGTTAAGATCTTAGTATCTGCAGAAAAGAAAAAACCAGGGTTGTAGCTTTCTTCCTTTAACTCCAGCGGATAGGTAGCTGTTTGCCTTTGCTCCTCAATGCTCCATACCAATAGTTGCTTTTTAGAAATGGCGTATAAAGTTTTACCATCTGTGGATAGTCTGGCTTTATCGATGTTGTCCGCTGCGGTGAAAGTCTGTTGCTGTTTTGTAGCTATATCTACTACATGAATTTCATTCTTTTTCCTAGCAATTAGCTGCTTTGCATCACTAGATAGACTGCCCAGTTCACCCTTCCTTTCTATGATGATTTTACCCGTATTGATATTCCAAACTCGAGTTACTCTATCTTCTTGTGGGTTGTAATCTTGCTCAGTGCCACTGGCAAAGGAAGCAAGGAGGTACTCATCGTTGTTGGAGAACCATAATTCCTCGACACAGGTGGGTGTCTTGAAGGCTTCTATATCTTTGATCTTTTGCCCCGTTTTAGCATTCCACAATTCAATGCTCGTGGCATAAGAAGGCCCATTTTCATAAGTGGCGCCGCAGTGCCTGGCGCTCACAATTCGGGTGCCATCGGAGGAAAGTGCCACTATGGAGAAGCCACCGGCCCAAGTGTTCCGCTTTGCCACTTCCGCCGGATCATCCTGAATGGTTCTGATTAGACTTCCCGTTGCCGTTTCCCAAAGTTTAATAGATTTTTGGCTACTGGAGACAAAATACCGCCCATCCAGGGAGAAGGACATGCTTTCGATTTGAGCGCCATGTATAATGGGCAAAACTAATTCCGCTTTTTGGGTCCAAGCGTGGATGCAACTGAATAGGAATACAGATAGGAGTATTAGGCTACGGTTCATATTATGATGGTTGAATAATTCGACAACTTACAAGTTAGGCATACCTCCAGGGGTATCTAGAGACAATTAAAAAGATCTGTAATAATTAAAATTGATCTAGCTTGAGTGTATTGGGTTGATAAAGAGAGGTATACGCGATGTATCTGTTCGGGAAAAAATGATAGAGAGATCTAAAAACTGAAATACTGATGGATGAGAATCTTACTAGCTAAAATAACACATCCCTACCAAATACCGAGTGATAACCACAAAAAGTGCAGAAAGCAGTGGAATTTTCTCCTCTATTTTCCAGTTCTAATATTTAAAAGACAAATGGACTTTACCCTCAGACCCTGGCAACTCAGCGATCTAAATAAACTCGTAGAATTTGCCGATAATTACGAGATTGCTAAGAACCTCACCAATCATTTTCCTCATCCGTACACACGAGAAAGCGGGGAAGGATTTATAGGAATGGCCTCCAAAAAGGAACCTTACAATATCTTTGCTATAGATGTCAGCGGAGAGGCTGTTGGGGCGATTGGGGTTCATCCGCAGGGAGATATTTTTTGCAAGAATGCGGAAATGGGCTATTGGCTAGCGGAGCCCTTTTGGGGGAAAGGAATTATGACAGCTGCCATTCAGCGCATGTTAACCTACAGTTTTAAGACCTGGGATATTGATCGAGTCTTTGCCAGGCCTTTTGGTTCGAATAAGGGTTCGCAAAGAGTATTGGAGAAAGCTGGGTTTGTGCTGGAGGGGCGATTCGAAAAGACCATTTGGAAAGATGGGCGGTATGAAGATGAGCTAGTGTATGCTTTTCGGAAGTAAGATACAATCAACCCTTTAAGAATGAATAACCGACTGTTTTACCATGAAAAGAACAAACAAAGAAATCTCGCCACAAAAGCAGCCATCTATGAGGTGATGGCCAAATACTACCAAGGGGTGGAGGAGGCCAATCTAAATCTGCTAGCGGAGGTTTTCCACCCCAATTGGGCTATGCGAGATAACGATGTGCCTCAACGAGATCAAATCAATGTAGAAGATAAGCCGACATTTATTCAACGTGTCCGCCTGCATGGCCCTTATCAAGACTATGCAGCTGATCGCTTCATGGCAGACTTGAAATGGTTTGACGAAGGATGGGCTTTTGTTCAAATTACTAAGACAACTAGTGGAAATTCCACCCTCTTTTTTCTGCTTGAGACAGAAAGTGATTGGTTGATATGTGATAAAATCTGGGTGAATACATCTGGAGACCCTAAGCAGGATATGGACACCATTTCTGAATATCAGGTGATTGAGAATCTACTGCATACTTATCAGGAGGCAATTGATAGTTCCCACGATCAATATCTCCAGCAGTTGTTGGATAAGCGGTGGAACGCCAAATACTGGAGGGGAGGGCAAAACTTGTCTGAATCCTCTCGGATTGACTTTTTTGACGCACTATCTGAAACTAGAACAGACCTTTCTGAAATAATCGCCATCCAGCTCTTCCAGTCTAAACTGGCGATTGTGCAAGCTGAAGGCCAAGACCGTAAATTCACTGCCTTTTTCGTACTATTTTATATCGAGGGATCTTGGAAGATAGCTTGTGAGCGCCGGGTGTGCCCTATATAAGATATCTTGATCATTTGCCGTGTCGTGAATATTAAGGGAGTGTTCGTTTCCGAACAATAAATGTTCATACTTGAACGTGTTTTTAATCTTCGTTCTTGCACAATGTGTTGATATTGTTGGTGTTGTCTTCTTGGAATAACTTTTGCTGATTTTGAGGAAGAAATCACCAAAAGAAACCGACATGTGGTACAACTACGTCAAGATCGCGCTCAGAAGTTTAAGGAAATTCAAGGGATATGCTAGTATCAATATATTTGGTCTGGCCATTGGCCTGGCCTGCTGTTTGTTGATTATTCAGTATCTACGGGATGAATGGAAGGTCGATAAGCATCACCATCATGGAGGTGAGATCCATCGCGTAGCAACGGAATTCATTATAGGAAATACCGCTGATCAAACAGCAACCACGCCATCTCCTTTGGCGGAGGCCATACGCGCAGATTTTCCTGAAGTAGTTCAGAGTGCAAGACTTATAAAGGCACCAAGTGTAGATAAGTACTTACTCAAGTATGAGGATCGGGCCTACTTTGAAGAAAAAGGAATCTATGCAGATAGCACCTTGTTTCAAGTACTAACTTTTGATTTCGTCGCTGGGGACCCCGATCATGCCTTGGATCAACCCATGTCCATTGTATTATCTACTTCTATTGCTGAGAAGTTATTTGCGAAGGCAAATCCAATTGGGCAATCCATCAAAGTAGAAAGCCTTTGGGGAGATGAGTTGTTTGAAGTGACGGGAGTATTTGATCCAAGCACTTACTCGTCTCATATTGATGCAGAATTCTTTCTGTCCATGAATAGCGGAGCTTTGGGGCGTCGTTTTTACCGCCTGCAAGAATGGGGCGGCAATAATCTTTTTTACACCTATTTGCAAATGCAACCTGACACTGATATAGCAGCGTTCGAAGCTAAGCTGCCAGTTTGGTTGGAAGGGTATGCTGGAGAGCGCTTACGGCAAATGGGATTTAGCAAGCGGCATTTCCTGGAAGCTGTTGAGGATATCTACTTATACTCTGATGCTGGCATACAAGTGGGACCAACAGGAGATATTGCTTACTTCTACATTCTAGGGTCAATCGCCTTATTTATACTTTTGATTGCCTGTATCAATTTCATGAATCTGGCGACGGCTAAAGCTACTGTGCGTTCTCAGGAGGTAGGCGTCAGGAAGGTAATTGGAGCTTCCCGTTCTTCACTCTTTGGGCAGTTTATGAGTGAAGCTTTCGTCTATACTTCAATGGCAGTTGGGGTTGCCTTTTTAGTTGCTGAAGTGTTGTTGCCTGTCTTCAATAAAATGCTAGGTAAGGCGCTGCATTTGAATATGCTGCAGGATCCGGTAGTATTAATTATTCTAATTGGCTTCGTGCTACTCACCACTTTAGTAGCAGGTAGTTACCCGGCCTTGTACTTATCCTCCTTCCAACCCACTAAGATTTTTAGAAGCAGTATCAATGACCGGTTTTCTGCCCAAAATATTCGCAAAGGACTAGTCGTATTGCAATTCATTATTTCAATCGCGCTTATCCAAGGTGTGATTGTGATCAATGAGCAAATGAACTACGTTCGGAACAAAAACCTTGGATTTAATTCCGAACAGAAACTTCTGGTACCCCTGAATAGCCCAAATTCCTATGACAATTTCTATACCCTAAAGGAAGAAGTTTTGAGGGACAGTCGGGTGATTAGTGCTTCTGGGGTGTCCAGTTATCCCGGTAGTACAAACATGGAAGACATGATCATGTTTGGGGAAGGTAAAACGGCTGATGAAGGGCAACAGGCTTATATGACCTTTATTGAGCCAGACTATTTAGACCTAATGGAGTTTGAGCTGTTGGAGGGACGCTTGTTCAGTTATGATCACTTGTCCGACACCTTGAATTCCATTGTTGTCAACGAAAAACTAGCGAAAAACTTAGGATATACCACTGAGACAGCGGTGGGACGGAAGATGTTTTACGAATGGGGGCCGGAGCGATATGACTTTACGATCGTTGGTGTCGTTAAAGATTTTCATACCAAATCTCTACATACACCCATTGAGGGGCAAAGTTTCTTTTTTAACCCAGGTCGTGCTCACAATTATTTGATTGCCAATGTTGAAAGCAAGGATCTACCGAGTTTGCTTCAATCTATGGAAAATAGCTGGGGAAAAGTCAACTCTGAAGAACCCTTTCAGTATTATTTTTTGGACCAGCAATTACAGCAAAATTATCAGGCTGACCAGCGGCTAGGTAAATTGATCCTTTGGGGTACCTTCTTAGCCATTTTCATCTCTTGCCTGGGACTATTGGGACTTGCTACTTTTGCTGCAGAGCGCCGTTTGAAGGAGATCGGAGTGCGCAAGGTCCTGGGAGCTTCGGTACCGAATATAATAGGCCTATTAAGCAAGGATTTCTTGTATCTGGTTTTGATTGCCTTAATCATAGCCTCTCCCGTCGCGTGGTATGCCATGAATAAGTGGTTTCAAAACTTCCATTACCACGTGGATATGCCAGTCTGGGCCTATGTGATAGGAGGGGTATTAGCTATCATCATAGCCCTGACCACTACCGTTTGGCAGGGACTTCGTGCGGCTAGGGTTAATCCGATCAAGTCGCTTAGAACCGAATAGAATCATCCACATAATATAGCAAAGCTCTTCCTCCCCGGAAGGGCTTTTTTTGTACATTAGTTATTCTATCTTCACCAGATCAACACAATGTAATTATGGTGAAAATCTTGATCGATCGCTACGGCTTGTCTCCGCAGCAGGCTACAGACTTTGATGGTTTGTTCTCGGCCCGGAGCCTGCAAAAGGGGGGAAGATTTCATGAAGCGGGTAAGGTTTGTGATCAGGTGGGATACCTGGAGGAGGGAATTCTTAAGTGTATCTATGTGAGGGGGGAACAGGAAGTAGTGGATGAATTTGTCTTTCCAGGGTCATTGGTTACTTGCTATCATAGTTTCATCACCAATACCCCTTCTCGCAAAGCTATTGTAGCGATCAGTGGTAGCCAATTGCGAATAGCCAAAAAGAAAGATATTGAAACTTTGGCAGCTAAACACAGCTTTGTTGAGCGTCTATCTAGAAGAATTACTGAGGAACATTTCCTGGTAGTCCATGATAAGCTGGAGAGCTTGCGACTGGAAGATGCCACGACTCGCTATCTTAATTTACTACAAAAGGCCCCAGAACGGGTCTTGCTGCTTCCACAATATGAATTGGCTTCCTATCTCAATGTGAACCCAGAAACTTTAAGTAGAATTCGTAAAAAATTAGCTACACAGAATGCATTTTCTTGACCTAGGTCAATTCCCTTTCTCCTAGAAATCCTGCAATTTGAAGGCTTTCAAAATTGCTATAAATGGAAGAACTAAGATATTTGGAAGCTAGCCAAGCAGCCGGAAAAGCATTTTACATGCGTCAGATTCAGGGACCAATCACAATGCTCAATTTATTGCGATATCGAGAAATAGCAGACTATAGCCAACACCAAGATTTGGCTCCATCGGAGCCAGTATCAGGCCAATTAGCCTATCAAGCCTATATGAAGCACACGCTACCCTTTTTAGAGGAAATTGGTAGTGAACTCCTCTTTTTCGGTAGAGGTGGAGCTTGGCTAATTGGCCCTGAATCCGAGCTGTGGGATGCGGTACTATTGGTCAAACATCCCTCCGTAACTGAATTCCTGTCGTTTGCCCAAAACGAGGCTTATTTACAGGGGGTAGGGCATCGCACAGCAGCCCTGCTAGATTCACGCCTTTTACCCATAGAGTTACAATCTTTGTAAGCTGATTTTAAAAATGTAGCAGGGTGCGAGCGTTTTTTGATAAGATAGCATCTAATCGTTAAATGGTCTTCTACATACGGTGCTGCTGGTAAATGCAACATTAAGGGGAGATATCCATTAAACCTATTAACGTGGCACCTGTCCAAGATGAAAATCAAGAATCCTATGCGAACGCTCAATCTGGTATTTTTATACTTACTCTGTGCTCACCTTTATGCACAGGACAAACCCAATGTAATCCTTTTTCTAACAGATGACCAGGGCTGGGGAGGGACCTCCCTGCAAATGCTTCCTGATCGGCTAAACTCTAAGAGTGACTACTACCTGACTCCTCGACTAGAGGCTTTTGCACAAGAGGGGATGACCTTTTCTCAGGCTTATGCACCAGCTGCCAAGTGTTCACCCACTCGTTGTAGCATCCTTACTGGAAAATCTACGGCACGTAGTGGGTTTACCTATACGGATAACAATATTGCTGATGATACTCGCCTCATAGAAGGGACCACTATTCGTGAGGTTCCTGCGGCAGATACCTTATTGTCGGAATGGCTTAAATGGAATGAACCGTCATACTTGACAGCACATTTCGGAAAATGGCATTTGCAAGGCGGAGGGCCAGCCGCTCACGGATTCGATCGTTCGGATGGAGAAACCTCTAATTCACAGGGTGATCAAGGAGGTCTGATTCAAAATGATCCGAAGAAGGCTTTTAGTCTGGTGGACTCTGCCATTGCCGTGATGCAGGACGCAGCCGCAGATAATCGGCCTTTCTATATTCAACTCTCGCACTATGCACCGCATTCCCCCACGGAGACCCGCCAGAGTTCTTTACTAGAATGGGAAAATCAGAGTCTGCATCCCTTAGGACAACGTCATGACGACCCAGAGTTTGGTGCAATGACGAGTGACCTAGATGTAGCTTTCGGACAACTATTGAATGAACTAGAAACTATGGGGCTCCGGGAGAATACCTACGTCATTTATATATCCGATAATGGAGCCCCTGGCAATAACCGTCCGCTCGAAGGGGGCAAGAATTCTTGCTTTGAGGGGGGGATTCGAGTCCCGATGGCGGTCACTGGGCCTAGTGTTCTAAAGAATGTGTACAACAATCAGGTGGTGGTCGGATATGATTTTTATCCCACAATTATTGACTGGATACAGGGCGGCCTCAGCAGTGCTCCTGCGGATTTAGATGGGGTCAGCATTCGGTCAACTTTGGAAGGAGGGAATGCTGTGCCCTTAGCACGAGGAAGTAAGGAAGTCGTATTTCACTCCCCACATTACAATCCAAATAGGAACGTCCCACCCCAATCTGCTTTAGTAGATGGGAAATACAAGTTGCTGGTTGAATATGAAACAGATGGTCTTTCCCTCTTCGATTTGGATAATGACTTGGGGGAATCGAATAACCTTGCAAGCCAAGAGTCAGCTGTATTTATGGATCTATGTATCCGCTTGAGAGATTACCTAAAGGGGGTAAATGCGGTGATGGTCACCTTGAACCCCGATCATCCTAGCGTACCCGGTGATTTACCCGATGGGGATCAGGATGGACTACCCGACGAGTGGGAGTGGAGGGAATTGCTGACGGTTAAGTACGGCCCAGAAGATGATCCAGACGGTGACGGCCGATCAAATCTCATGGAATGGGAGCAGCAAACGGATCCTTATCGCGTAGATCTTACTGCTGCGGAAGACCCCTGGCAAGAGACGCAAGCGATGCTTCGATTGCGCTCCGCTAACCCCGTCGATGAAGCTTTGTTAATTCGTATCCTCCCGGGATTCCAATCCAGTAATCTCCAAATGCGTCTTTACGATAGCGAAGGCAAATTGGTGTTGCGAAAGCAGACGAATGGTAGTAACACCATTCGAATTCAGGCGAACTGGCCAGCTGGCTGGTATAGCCTTGAAGCACTGGATCCGAGTACTAGATCTAGGCAACAGCTGCCGATTCTGAAGCAATAACAAGGTGTCAGGCCAAGTTTTGGCATGACCGTTTGGACCAACTGTTATTGAATGAAATAAACTTTTGCGATTTTGCCATCCTTAATTTTATAGATGGCCGTGGCCTCTAATGGCTTGCCACCAAATCCTGTGACACGCTCCCGATCAATCACCGTGTCCCCTTGAACAATACGATTGACGAGTTCACAATGTAGCTCGGGCGTATTTTTAAACATTTGACTATAGGTAGATCGCATAAAGGCCCGACCTTTTCCCATGAGTTGATCAGGGAATCGATAGAGTTCAACATTATCGCTGTAGGGCTCTAGGAAGGCTTCTATATTCCGTGCGTTGTAGGCATTCAGTTGGCGTTGAGCGAGATCGACTGGACTGTCTGGTAAGATATCTTGGGGATCATAGACCTGACCATTTTTGATCACATATTCAAGATCCTGTATGTGGTCGATGTTTTCAGCAGGGTTGGTGGTCAGGATGAGAAGATCCGCGATTTTCCCTTCTTTGATGCTTCCTACATCTTTTTCCCGCCCTAGCACTTTAGCACCATTGATGGTAGAAGCCTGAAGGATACTGAAATTGTCCATGCCAGCCATTCTCATGTCAAAGAGTTCACGTAGGTAGGAAGAGGCGTGCAAGGTTCCAATGTTTCCAGCATCGGTACCTGTCGCTATGGTGATTCCTGCGGCTGCGACTTGCTTCAAATTGTTCTTTCTCACCCGATCCTGAGCTTTGGTATTCGCCATTCGTTGAGTGGCCCTTTGTTTGTAGGTAGCAATGAATTCCTTTTTGGGTAAATGTTTCAGATCGAAAAGACTTCCTAGGGCCGTCGGATCTGACATGGTGAAATCCTCATAAGAAAGATCATTGTTTTGCCCAAAGACCTCTAGATATTTGCGACTCACCACCAGAGTGGGGATATAAACGGTATTGTTTTGTTGAAGTAGGTTAATAAAGGCTCGATCAATCGGATCATCTACGCTGTGGACTAGAATATCTGCTCC
>ENA-UENT01000783-UENT01000783.1-marine-metagenome-genome-assembly--contig:-NODE-783-length-12769-cov-134.100503_pt1 | contig 12769 bp, 8 predicted proteins | sample MGYA00237879_ERZ529330 | MGnify/ENA primary metagenome ERZ529330 (study PRJEB26372, sample SAMN05368345) | marine metagenome | biome: cultured habitat; feature: ocean water; material: water; isolation... | reverse complement strand
AATCATCCATCCCTGGCAACCAACCTCAACAACCTAGCAGAATTATATCGTGCTCAAGGGAGATACTCGGAAGCGGAACCATTGTACAAACAAGCAATAGAAATCCACAAAGTCGCCCTGCCTGCGAATCATCCACAACGTGCCTCTTGCCTCAATAACCTAGCTTTATTATATGCATCTCAAGGGAGATACTCGGAAGCACTCAAACTGATGCTCAAAGCCAGCAAAATCGAAGATAAAACTATCCAGGCTATCTTTGCTTCTAGCTCCGAAAGCGATCGCCTCGCCCATATCAAACAAGAAGTCAGACCTAACCTAGAGACATTCCTCTCCTTAGTCTACCAACATTTCCCCCACTCCCCAGAAGCCAAACAAGCAGCATTAAATCTCGTCCTCAAACGGAAATCTCTAACAGCAACAGCCATGGCCGCTCAAAACCAAGCCGTATTCAGTGGCCGTTATCCCCAACTCCAAGAAATTTTCCCACAGTGGCGGCGAAAGTGCGACCAACTTTTAACACTTACCTATGAAGTACCCCGACCAGAAAAACGGGAAACTCACAAACAACAGTTAGCTCAACTGCAAAAAGAATGTAATGAGTTAGAAAGAAAGTTAACCCAACAAATGCCAGAAATTGAAATACAGCAACAAATGGGAGACATACGGGCAGTCGCGTCAGAGTTATCAGAGGGGGAAAAATTATTGGAATTTGTGCAGTTTGATGTCTATGATGTTCAGGAGAAGAGTTGGGGAAAAGCCCGGTATCTGGCATTTGTTTTAGCTGGGGGAAAACCTTCTGAAGTAGAAATGATTGATTTAGGAGAAGCAGAAAATATCGATCGCCTAATTTCGACTTACCGAAACTCAGTAATAAAGTGGCCACTACCACAACAGATGAATATGTGGAATAATAAACCAAATTCTACAGAAACAGAAACACCTACAAAACATTATATCTATGACTCCCAACCAGGGAAAGAACTACGAGAAGCAGTTTTTGATAAATTGCGAGATAAATTAACAGGTTGCTCTCATCTAGTATTAGCTCCCGATGGTGATTTAAACCTAGTGCCATTTCAAATCTTACCAGAAGATGATGGGAAAACAACATTGCAGGATGAGTACAACATTAGTTATGTCAGCGTTGGGCGAGAATTATTGCGGCGTCGGATCAAAACAAAACCCACAGCAAACCCACCATTAATTATGGCCGACCCTAACTTTGATTGGCCTCAGAATGCTCCAGATATGGCACAACAAAAAGAAAGTCCGGCTGTTTCTGGTCTGAATGTTCAGCCAATGTTAGGTACTCTGGCAGGGATAACATTTCCACGAGTGAAAGCAACCGCTGATCTTGCCAAAACTATTGGACAACAGTTAGGAGTCAAACCTTTTCTGGGAAATGAGGCAACTGCCGATCGCCTGCTCAAATGTCAATCTCCCAAACAGCTCATAGTTGCCACCCACGGTTATTACTCCCAGAGAAAAGATAAATATCTGACTTTGTTGAAAGAGTTACTGTCCTCTTCCCAGGGAAAAGAAGTAGAGATATTAGAAAAAAATTATGGTTTACTGGATGAAGAGTTTCTGGCATTTATTGAAAGATACCGAAACTCAGAAAATAGGGATAATAAAATCAGAGAAAAGTTAAGAGCGATCGCCCCTCTAGTGAAACAGCAGCTCAAGACGACCCCAGTCAAACCCCCAGTTAATAACATGGATTTTGAGACCTTCAAACCCAACCGCCACCAAGCAAAAATCGAAAACCCGATGATGGGTTCCGCCGTCGCTTTTACAGGTGCCAACACCTGGCTTTCTGGTGGCCAACTCCCCCCAGAATTCCCAACAATGGCATTTGCTCAAGATATTGCCGGGCTTGACCTCTGGGAAACAGAGCTAGTAATTTTAATCGCCTGTGAAAGCGGGTTAGGAGACGTGCAAACGGGAGAAGGAGTATTCGGTTTGCGTCGTGCCTTTGCCGTTGCGGGGAATCAAACATTAATAATGAGTTTGTGGAGCGTACCAACATTAGCAACCATGTTATTAATGGAGCAATTTTTAGATGATTCACGGTCAGGAATGAGTGCAGGGGCCGCCTTAAGAAAAGCCCAGAAATATATCAGAAATATTACAGTTGGAGAACTACAAAAAAGTAAATTAGGGAGTGATATTTTAGGGGAATTAAATTTAGGAAAAAATCTAAAAATTGAGAGTAAACCATTAGCTCATCCTTATTTTTGGGGAGCGTGGATATGTCAGTCAGTCAGTGAGTTAGGTATTAGGTTTTAGGTATTAGGTATTAGGTATTAGGTATTAGGTTTTAGGTTTTAGGTATTAGGTGATAGGTGGTAAATTTTAGCTGGTAGGTGGTAGGTGGTGTAGTTTCATAACTACATTGCTATCGGCAAAACTCTGTATTTTGTATATTATAGAGGTTGCATAAGGGGGTTTCTACTCTGGTCTACGGAGACGAAAATTACTAAATAGCTGCAAAACGTCGAAAAATTTAGGTTTTGTAGAACAAAGTGAAACCTAACTGATGGTTTTTTTCTAACCTTTGACCTTTGACTTTTGGTTTCCGCTCTTGGGGAGAGATAAAGGGGGGAATAGCATAGGCCTTGAGGTGAAGTTATCTGCATCATAAGTGTGAAGGTAAGAGAGCGATCGCCTACCACCAACTTCAGAAGTCCTAGTATTTTGCTACTTAGAATTATTGATATCTAAGTTATTTTTTTGGGTCAACAAAAATCTGCAGTCCATCAACTTGAGCGGCTTCAGAAGCTTCAGAATTCCGATCAGAAACATTTACTTTTGCGCGGCGTACCCAGTTAAGGACGCTGTTGTGGGAAATACCAGTGGCTCTCTCAATAGCTCGAAACCCCATGCCGCTAAGGAACATTTTTAGACAAGCCTCTTTAACCTCAGAGCTATAACCGATAGGACAAGGGTTTTCTCTAAATTGACGGCCACATTTACGACACAAATAACTCTGTTTTCCGTTACGATGGCCATTTTTAACTATTTTATGACTTTGACAATAAGGACAATGCATTATTCAATAAAATTCTACAATATCGCTTTTGTATTGTGCAACATTTAACTTTAAATATCAATTAAGTTATCATAAAAAAGTAAAGTAAATAAAAATAGCACATTGTGTTTTTATGTTAATTGAAGATTTTATAGCAACTAATCCGGATCCCAGAGAGTTAAAGCGAGCTTTAGTAGTAAAAATGCGGTTTGAAGGATTTAAGCATCGGGAAATTCAGACTATACTGGGTGTTGAGTCAAGTTATATTAGTCGTTGGGAAAAACGTTATCGAGAAGAAGGGTTAATGGGTATAAAATTGAAATATAAAGGTAGTGCAGGATACTTGAATAAGGAACAACGTGAAGCTGTCATGAATTGGCTAAAACAAAAAACACGCATAAATATTTCAGAGTTAATTGATCACGTTGAACAGTATTATGGAGTAGTATATCGCTCCTGTCAAAGTTATTATAATTTATTTAAAAACGCTGGAGTTAGTTGGCGTCAAAAAAACAGAAGCCCCAAATATAAATCTGATAAATGTGTGGTAGAGCAGCACAACTAAATAATTAATTATAGGCTTCAAGACAACCCTAGAGAAATCATTTCAGGAAAAATATCAAGTTTTTACTAACTATGAGTAGCATCTACTTGGAAGACATATTTGTGGTTATGGATGAAGCGATCGCCTATAAAAAAAACGAGAAATAGATGTAGACAACTACATGGTAACTCTGGTAACTTAACTATAGCGCAATAGAAATATATCAGTGGTGAAGAGATACCTAGCACTTATCAAACAGCTAAGATTTTATTAACAATTAATTTTGTTAGACATCTACAAAACCAGAGTCAATAAGCCAAAATTGTTTGAATTTTTGATAGTGCAAGTCCTGATCATTCTCAATAATTTCGTGATTTTCATGTATTATCAATAATAGTGAAAAAAAGAATATTCACTGTTTACACTTTGCTCCTGAGACACCATTAGAAAATTACATAGAAAACATTTGTAGACAGGCTAAACAACTTTGGCAATAGGCGATACTTTACTTTTTCTCTACTTTCCTACTCAATAAAATGTAGAAAAGCTTTTTATAAATGGCATTAAAGCTTAGAGAATTTTGGCATTTATAATCATTGAGAGGAAGCAGAAGGAAAGAAAAGAAACTTAAAGGAAAAAGTTTTTCAACAGATTATCTGAACTTAAATACTATACTTCATTTAATCAGTTAGGAATTCTCTTAATTTGAAGTCAACCTATCTTTTTTTCCTTTACTTGTTCCTAATTAAATATTTCCTAAAACCAAGTAATTTTTTAGTTAAATATTTATCCTTATGGGAATTGCTACAGCCTCACTTATTATTTTTCAGCTTATCTACAGCAACTCCTGATAAAAACTTAATAATTGCCTAGCTAAAGACTTATTTGTATACTGACTCATTGCCTTTTTATAGCCTTTTTCTCCTAAACTTTCGGCTAATTCTTTTTGTTCCATTAACTGCATTAAACAATTCCTCAACTCTTCAATATTTCCCTCTGGAAAAACCAAACCAACATCCCCAATTACATTAGGAATTTCTCCAGAATCAGAACCTATTACAGGTACCTTACAAGCCATTGCCTCAATTAAAACATGACCGAATTGTTCTTTCCAACCCACAGAAGTTAAAGTTTTAAACTTATAAGTAGTTTCTGACGGTAAAACCAAAGTATTCATCAAATTAATATATTTTTGTACATAGTTGTGAGGAACACTTTCTACAAAAATCAAACGCTCCTTAATTCCTAATGCTGTTGCTATTTCCCACAAAGTTGCTTGTAATTCACCCCTACCCAATAACAAGCACTTCCAATTTTTTTCCTGTAAACCTGCTAGGGATTTAGTTAAAGTTAATAATCCTTTTTCCTGAACAAAACGACCCACAAAACCAACTACAAAATCATCATCTTTAATTCCTAAACTATCTCTTAATTCTACTTGAGGTTCTGGTTTAAATAAACTTTCATCTACTCCTAACTGAGGCATCACTTTAATCAGACCTTTGTATCCCTTATTTCTTAAAATTTTTTCTCCATCTTTATTTCCAGCAACAATTCCATCAGTATTTCTCAAGTTATAGCTTTCTAGGTAAGAAATAGGAAATTTGAGTTCATAAGGTAAATTCCACCAAGTAAAAAATAAATTTTTAGCCTGGAGTCCTAAAAGCTTATTAAAAGTAATAAATTGAGCATAAGTTAAAGCTTTAGAACCCTGTTCTACTTGAATAATATCCGGCTTAAATTTTCGTAGCAAACTAATTAGTTCGGGACCGAAAGTTAGCAAAGCTTGATTATTTTGACTATAATTAGAAAGAGGTATTACTTTAAAAGAACCCTCATCAATAAATTTAGTTTCAACTATTTCACTTTGTACGCCTTTTGGATTCCAGCGACGAGGTACAACAACCCTAACTTCAAGACCTGGTTCAAGTTTAGCTAAAGCTCGTAACTTTTCCCGATTAAGGTCAACAATATAGGTATGGCTAGCGATTAATATTTTCATAGTTATTTTTTTGTGATTTAGAAGATATATTTATAGGAATTGTAGCTCAAAATTGAGTTAGTTTGGAGTAAAAAGCTGACACATTTTTTTTGACAAAAAAACCAAATTGATATATATATATATAGTTGGACATTTATCAGATATTTAATCAACAAACCTTAGTTAGAATCAAATTTAACTATATATGAAAATCTAGGGCCATAACCTAGCTCCAAAATAGGAATCTTAAATTCTTATCAAATCACATACTTTTCAAAAAAATAGCTCTAACTATTGTTCCTTCTGCCTCCTTGCTCCTACCTTAAAACCGCCTGAATATTTTATTATTATGATAAGATGATTATAGAAATATCAGGGCATAAAAGAGAAGAATGATGAATCTATTATTTTGTTTTGATCAAAACTATCAACAACACTTCGGTGTAGCAATCACTTCTGTATTATTAAATAATTTATCTAGTCATTTTGATGTACATATAATCACAAATTTTATGGAAGAAAAACTAAAACAAAAATTAGATACGCTGAGTAAAAATTATAAATGTTCATTTCATTTATATATAATCAATAACCTTGATAAAATTAGCAAATTAAAAGTATCTGATCATGTTTCCAATGCAACTTATTATAGATTAATAATGGCTGAAATTCTCCCTAAGCATATAGATAAAGTTCTTTATTTAGATTCTGATGTTGTTGTAATTTCTCCCTTAGAAGAACTATATAATATTGATCTAGAAAATTACTTTATTGCTGCTTCAGGATTTTCTGGCACTTTGGTAAAAAGTAAAGGTTTTAATAGTGGTGTTATGGTTGTTAACTTAGAAAAATGGAGAAATGAACAAATTTCAACAAAAGTAATTGATTTTGCAACTAAAAATAGAGATAAGCTGCCATACCACGACCAAAGCGCTTTAAATCGTGTAATCAAACAGAATTACTTAATAATTGATCGGAAATGGAATTTTCAAGTGGACTTAAGCCCAAGAAAAATTCAAAAACCTGATGACAATATCGCTTTGAAAAATGCTAGAATTATACATTATATTGGTTCTTCAAAACCTTGGTATTTTTGGATATCTGATCAACGGAAAAATATATATGAATTATATTTAAAAAAATCATTGTGGTCTACATCCAAATTACAGATGATTTTCCAGCAAACTGTATATTTTCGAAAAGCCTTACAGAGAAAACTTAAGAAATAAGTTTTAATTCATCTTTACAAGTAAGCTGAAAAAAACTGTTATCTAAAATCAGGTTATACAATTCTAGTATTTGCTTAAAACCATAAAGATCGACCTTATGCGATCTACTCTTAAACAATTTTATTTAATTTTTGAGTTTCTTGAATTATTACTCTTGAGTGTTGACTTTTTTTGTATAAATTTGCCCGTCATCCCAAATAGATTTAATCCTTGTTTGAACAGCACTAAAAAAACCAAGAATATAGAAACCGCCGCGAGTAATTATTTTTATAGGAGAACCACTTTTGTAACAAGGGGGGTTCCCCAACACATGACAATCAAATAATTTGCCAAAAAAACGCAGACATTGATGAGGAGTGAGATTTTTTAATCCCATAAAAAAGTGATTGTGATAAAAAGTAATTTGATATTTGAGAGACCTTGTAGAAATATCATGACAACCCCCACTTTCTTCACCCAAGTGAACTAAAGAAGCTTCTGGGTCAAACCAAATGTGATAGCCAGTTCGTCGTAACCTCAAACAAAAATCAGACTCTTCCCTTACTGCACTGCCACGAAACCGCTCATCAAAACTCAAACCATATTTAGTAAAAACTTCTCGGCGATATGACATATTGCACCCTCTTGCTGAGATGACTCGTTGAGCTTTAACCGTATGTACCAAATCTATATGATACCAAGCAATACCAGGGTCAGACGCTTCTGGAGGTAAATCTTCTATTTCCAACTCTCCACCAGAATCTCCTAATTTCATGCGATCAAATACTCGTCCTGCCACTGCTCCTATCTCTGGGCGATCAATATAGTTACCAGCATGAGCCGCCAAAAATCCTTTTTGCAAACGTACATCATCATCAATAAAAAGGATGATTTCGCCACTACAACGTCTGACTGCATAATTCCTTGCTCCTGGTAGGCTGGCCCAAGTCAGGCGGAACAATTTTATCCTACCAGCATTAGCTTGTTTTTCCAGATAAACTTGAGTTTCTGGTTTATGAGTCCCAGTTTGGTCAACTACTAAAACTTCAAAATTAGGGTAGTCTTGTTTAATAACATCAGCGATCGTATCTATTAGAGGTTCCTCCCGCCCGTAGGTAGGAATAACAACGGAAATTGATGGTAAATTCATAGTCTGCTATCCTTTAAAAGTAAGTTTAATTTTATTGATATTTGCTAGTTTTTTTCTCTACAACTAGCTTCTTGAAAAAGTTTTCCAAGAAAATCAAGGCAAATAATAAACTCTTAGTAAGAGCATTTTAATTATCATCACAAGAATTACTTTTAAACATGGTTCAAGATTGAGATATTTTGTTAAAGGATGGAATAAAAAAATATAGGGGTTGATGTATAAGATATACTTGGTATGAATAGATATCTAATAATGATGGTAATCGTCAGATACAACCTATCTTTTTTTTGTTGTTGATTCAATAATTCAAAAATTAAGTAACAAACTATAAAAAAGAAGGGCATAAATAGAATATCAAATCCTTCCATATAGATCAGATAGATTTTTTTTCATACTATTGATAAATAAACGACTAGTTCTATAGTAAAAAATACTATGTATGGCTATATTATAATCTATCTCTCTAAAAAATATCACAACTAATATATAGCCTTGATAAATTTGCTCAATTCTTTTAATTAGCTAATTTAATTTGTTTCAATCTATTTCCAAAATAATAGAAATATAATTTGATTTTTTTTTAATATATAATTCATATTATATCTAGGATCAATATGTGATCAAAGTGTATTACATCTATTCTTTTAACTACCTAAAATCAAAAAAATATGCTATGTTTAAAACATATAATAGAAAATATATAGTAAAACAAAAAAAGGGCTGAAATAATCTTGATGAATTTGAGAAATTTAATAATTTACAAAATTAATTTCCACAAATTTATTATTGAATAAACTCAATTTTCCTCAGCTTCTTTAAGTTTTATCTGTTCAATTTTATCAATTTCTGGCAGTTTCATAATGACTCCAGCAAAATACCAGTAATAAACTGCAACTGGATCTACATCAAGAGGGTAATAATAAGTGTTATAACTAATTATGAGAACAAAAACCCAATAGCTTGCACCTAAACTGCGCATGTTTTTATCTTTAACTGAGCGATAAGCTTTAAAAGTACTAACAGTAATATTTGTTAATAGAACTAACATTGCTATTGTGCCTATAGGTCCTATTTCATAGATTAACTTAGGATAATAAGTTTCAATTAATTTAGTTTTACCAAAAACTCGGGCTGAATTAGTAGCCCGTCCAAGACCGATACCAAAAAACCCTTTTTGTGCATGATTAGACTGCTCAAATTGTTCTGAAATAAAAGCAGTTGGCGGTGAAGCATTCCAGCGACCAACAAAACTATTTATCCGCTCTTGAACAATTACGGGATTAGATACTATTAGACCTCCTAGTATAACAGCTAGTCCAGCTCCAATGGGTATCAACCGTTTAAAGTTAGCTAGCTGACCTGTTAAGATTAAGAGTATTATTGTTGTTGTGGGAACTAAAGCTAAAGCAATTCTTTGACCGCTAATAGCTGCATTAATAAAAACTACTGCCATACCAAATAACCCTCCCATTCGCCAGAGGGAAGAAGGGTCACTAAAAGCAACTGCAAAGGTAAACGCAGCATTAGAAATCAAGAACCATCCCCACTGCCAAGGTGCAACAAAAGTACCTGGTAAACGAATCATGCCTTGACTAGGACTAAATACTAGAGCACCTCCTACCAAACATTTAGCTTCTAAGCTTGCCTTAAATAGTGCGTCTCCAGTTTGACCCCTAGTACCGTTACACTTACCAGAAGAAAGGTATTGGTATTGTACGATAGTTAGTAAGCAACAGATAATAGCTAGTATTAGTGTCAGACGGGCAACAAATAATAACTCTTTTTTACTTTTGAGTTGATAATAAGCCCCCGTGATCAGAGGTAAGTAGCCGATCATGACTTTGAGTCCCAATATTCCCATAGGAATTGCCTTATCTCCTGGTTGGGGAGGGTTAAAGTGTTGTACACCATTAACTAAGAATAAAGTTATGAGACACAAGCCCAATAAAGCATACAGGGGATTTTTTATTGATTTGGGAATAATGAATGGATTTCCTGTCTTTTTGCACCACAAACTAATAGCAATGATTGCAGGAATATAAAACCCATCTTTGGCTAGCTGAAATATAGGACCTCCGTCACCTACCCAGTAAGTAACAGTACCAGCAAAGGGCAAATACATTAGAAATCCCCAAAGTCCCAACATTGGATATTTAAAAGAAAGAGCTAAAACTGCCAGACCAAAACCACCAGCAAGGCCTATTTTTGGTTCTGCAACAAAAAATAATACAAGACCAATGATGGCACCAAGACCACCATAAGTTGCCAAGGAACCAATAAATTGCTGAATTTGTTTGGCTCGTTTGCGCTTCCTAGCAGCTAATTTCTTTTTGCTAATCTGGGGAGTAGCAGGTTTGCCTTTCTTTTTTAATTTCTTTTGAGACTTTTGTTTTTTTGGCATTTTGGAGTCAGTTTCTTGAAAACTAGATCAAGCTAGATATTTTTCATCATTAACTGCAAAAGATTCACTGAAAACCCGTTTCAATATTTACTTGCTTAGATAGAAAGTTAATATTCTGCCCATAAATTTTTAACGTTATCATAATACTCAAAATATATATCATTTTTTTTTACTATTTTCTGACTTTTATGATATTATATTCATTGGCTTGAATAGCAAATATTTTTGCTATCTGCACACTCCTGATTTTTTTGAGATCCTAGATATTTTGTAGCTTGTCTAGGATCATCTATGTTTTAGTCTTTAGTAGGTAATAAATGCTGCTGGACTGCTAAAACTATATTTTCTGTCCAAGATTTTGCTAGTTCTAGATTAATAGCTTCTACCATGACTCGAATTACCGGCTCTGTACCAGAGGCTCGGACTAATACTCGTCCCAAATCTGCTAAGGCTGTTTCTGCTTCTTCTATAGTTTTGACTAATGGTTCGCAGTTTTTCCAGTTGGCCCGTCGATCGCGGTCTTCAACTCTAACATTTCTGAGCAATTGGGGATAGGTCTTAAAGCTTTGGTCTACTAACTCTGCTAGAGAAATTCCAGAATTTTTGACTAGGGTTGCCAAATGTAAGGCCGTCATTAGACCATCTCCTGTAATGCCATAGTGGGGACAAAGAACATGTCCTGATTGTTCTCCGCCTAGCATAGATCCGGTGCGCTGCATTTCAGCATGAACATATTGGTCTCCTACTTTTGTCCGTAATATTTTTCCACCCTGTTTGTTCCAAGCGTGTTCAAAACCTAAGTTTGCCATAACTGTAGTTACAATCAAATTGTTTGGTAGTAACCTTGCTTTACTTAAGCTTTGACCCCAGAAATAGAGTATATAATCTCCATCAATAGAACGACCTTGAGAATCTATTGCTAATACTCGGTCTGCGTCTCCATCAAAGGCAAACCCTAGATTAGCATTATGTTCTATTACTGCTTGTTGGAGGTGAGACAGATGGGTAGAACCACAGTTAACGTTGATCCGATCGCCATTGGGTTGGTCATGCAAACAAATAATTTCTGCCCCCATTCCTCGAAAAACTTCTGGGGCAGTATGAACTGCTGCTCCCCAAGCTAAGTCTAGAACTATTTTCATTCCCTGGAGAGATCCTGGTGTTAATGGAGAATGTAGAGATGCTTGGTACTCCTTGACTAATTCTGGTCTATGGTAATGCTGTCCCCAGTTACTATGATTGGTAGGAAAATTTGCGGTACCTCGAATTCCAGATTCTATCTTTTGCTGTAATTCTGAAGAGAGTTTTGTACCATCGGAACCAAAAAATTTTATTCCATTATCTTCGGGTGGGTTATGACTAGCGGAAATCATTACTCCGCCTATTGCTTCTGAAATACTTGTGATATAGGCAACACAAGGGGTAGGGCATAAACCTAAATTCCAAACTTCTAACCCTGCTGCTGTCAAACCTGCTGAGAGAGCCATTGCCAGCATATTACCTGAGTTTCTAGTATCTTGACCCATAATTATCGGGCCAGGATTTTGACAATATTGGGGCAATACTTGTCCTGCCCAAAAACCTATTTGTAGGGCCATAGGGGCGGTGAGTAATTCTCCTGCTTTGCCCCGAATGCCATCTGTCCCAAATAGGGGTGTTGTGGGCAGTGAGGTATTATTCCAAGGCAACGTTGTTGTTGTTGCTGTAGGTGATAATTTAAAAGTGTTTTGTTCGTAAGTTGGCTTGAATGATGGTGTTGTAACCATAATTTTAACTCCTTGTCAAGGTTAAGTTATTTTTACTCTCAACAAAGAGGATAGCATTTCCGGATTTAATATCATGTCAGGTTGCATAAGTATAAATAACTAAAGAGAAGTAGGGGAGGCCGTTTCGCTGCGTGACATGAAACGCCTCTACAGAAGTCAGGTGAGAAGAGGAGGAAGTTTTTTATAACTAATTATCAGGACATGATATAATATAAGTCTTTGAACTATTGACCTAAAAGTTCAAGTCAAATACCTTGATCTAGTTTTTTAAATGGCCTTTAACCAATTTTTATTGTCACTGTCAATTAACATATGCTAGTTGAAAAAAAAATGTTTAAAAAAAAATAATGAAATCTTGAGAGCAAGTTTAAATAGATTTATTGTGTAGTTGTCATAAAAAAAAGTAACATTTTTAATAAGCTTCAAAACTCAGCTATCCGGAAGGAGGACATCTAGTGTTATTAATGGCGAATCCTAACCCTTGTGATATTGTTCAACTAAACTATCGGAAGGGAATAATCTACTATTATAAATGACGAATTCTTAGATGTATATCTCAAATTAGGAGCCTGATGAGGAGCAAAACTATGATGTATGGCTTTTGAAGGAGAGGTGAGCAAGAGAAATCCTCCCATTGATTCTATCAAATAATTATTAGAGTTGTTGGGAAATAACTTAGGAGAGAAAA
>ENA-UENT01000782-UENT01000782.1-marine-metagenome-genome-assembly--contig:-NODE-782-length-12864-cov-3.659964_pt1 | contig 12864 bp, 6 predicted proteins | sample MGYA00237879_ERZ529330 | MGnify/ENA primary metagenome ERZ529330 (study PRJEB26372, sample SAMN05368345) | marine metagenome | biome: cultured habitat; feature: ocean water; material: water; isolation... | reverse complement strand
ATCATATTATCAGCATTATGTTTGATATCTTGCAATTGAATGACATGCTTGTGCCTGAGCTCAAGGAACTAGCGGAGCAGTTGGAGTTGAAGGGCTATAAGCGTATGAATAAGCAGGAGCTGATTCACAAGATTTTGGATCAGCAAGCGGTCATTGGAGCTAGTGAAAAGCAAGAAGAAGAAAAACAAGCCCCAACACCCAAACCAAGACGCACCCGAGCACGCAGAACAAGAGATAAAGACGGTGCGAACTCTAACGGAAAATCTAATAACTCCGGCGAAGATTCTCCTGCTCCGACGAGAAAACGCAGAGCTCGCACTAAAGTCGACCCTAATGCAAAGCCAGCTGAAACGCAGGAGGCTTTTGCGACCAATAACACTAAAGTTGCTAACGATGGACCTGAAGCAGGTGGAAAAGTAGAGGAGGAAGTTCAGGAGTATCAACCATCAGAAGTGGAATTGGAACAGCAGGAGAAGGTCGAGCGCACACGTGCCAATCGTGGAGAACGTGGCGGACGACCTGAACGCAACGAGCGCAATGAGGAGTATGAATTACCTCCACCAAAATTTGATATCGAACTTGACGGTATTATTGAAGGAGAAGGTATCCTTGAAATGATGCCTGATGGATACGGTTTCTTGCGTTCAGCTGATTATAATTACTTGACTTCTCCAGATGATATCTACGTTTCTCCTTCACAGATCAAGTTATTTGGTTTGAGAACAGGAGACACGGTGAGAGGGGCTATTCGCCCGCCGAAAGAAGGAGAGAAGTACTTCGCACTCCTCCGTGTTTCTAAGATTAACGGATTGGAGCCGCAGGACATCCGCGACAGGGTACCTTTTGATTACCTGACGCCACTTTTCCCGAACGAGAAATTCAACCTACTGATGTCTCCAACTGGAAGGGACTTCAGTACCAGAATAATTGATCTCTTTACCCCAATTGGTAAGGGACAGCGTGGCTTGATCGTGGCGCAGCCTAAAACCGGTAAAACCTGGTTGTTGAAGGATGTGGCCAATGCGGTAGCCAAAAACCACCCTGAGACTTACTTGATCGTCTTGTTGATCGATGAACGTCCGGAGGAGGTAACAGATATGAAGCGTAGTGTGAACGCAGAAGTTATCGCTTCTACTTTTGATGAGCCTGCAGAAAACCACGTACGAGTGGCTGGTGTCGTTTTGGAAAAAGCCAAGCGCCTAGTTGAGAGTGGACATGATGTTTGCATCCTACTCGATTCTATTACTCGTCTAGCTAGAGCTTACAATACAGTTGCTCCTGCTAGTGGTAAAGTACTATCTGGAGGTGTGGAGGCTAACGCTTTGCACAAGCCAAAGAAATTCTTTGGTGCCGCTCGTAATATTGAAGGTGGAGGATCATTGACGATCTTGGCTACGGCCTTGATTGATACTGGTTCTAAGATGGATGGCGTGATTTTCGAAGAATTCAAAGGTACGGGTAACATGGAATTGCAGTTGGATCGATCTTTGGCTAACAAGCGATTGTATCCATCTATTGACTTGACGAAATCCAGTACCCGTCGTGAAGATCTATTGCTAGATAAAGATACCTTACAGCGTATGTTTATCCTTCGTAACCACTTATCGGATATGAAGCCGGACGAAGCCATGGAGTTTTTGCGTAAGCATTTGATCCATACTTCTAGTAACGAAGAGTTCTTGACGAATATGAATAGTTAAGCAGCCGTTTATTCGGCCTAAAAATAGAGAAGGCGCTTCCTTTTAATAGGGAGCGCCTTCTTGCGTTTTAGTGGCCTAAATGTAGGCTAGTTACAACTGCTGGTTGTAGTAGAGCTGGAAAGCGTAATACTACCATTCGTTAGCACAAATCGATACTGTGTATCTGGTAAGAGATCCCTTAGTTTGACCTCTTGCAGTTGTCCTGAAGTCAATTCATCAAAACATATCTGTTCAGAATTTTGATCATTGGTGTAACAGAGCGTCATACCACTACAGCCATTGGAAATGCGGTAGGTCAGATCAATGGTGGGAGAGAGAGCTCCTTGGTCATTTGCTTGACAACCCGTATAGCTAGTTCGTAAAGTACTGGAGCAACTTTGGCCGTCATTGCCACTATTTCCTTCGCCTTGGCCATTGTCATCGTTTTCTTCCTCACAGATAGACAAGGTCACTCCCTGCTCAATATAACTTCCTACAGCTTCAAGGGCGAAAGAGTAGACGGATCCTCCAAGTAGATGGGTTAGAGAAATACTTTGTTCGCTGCCTGTAATTAAATCTGGTAGACATTCACGTGCTCCCGTAGCGGCATTCGTAAAACAAATGCTAGGGGCAAGGCAACCGTCGCTTAAGAGATAGGTTAGTATTACATTGGGAACTAGATCTCCCTGCTCATTTTCAATACATCCTTCCACGCTGACGGACATATTGCTCTGGCATTCGAGGGTGACAGATTCTGGGTCACAGGAGCTTAGACATAGTGTGAGCAGGGCCAAGGTGGCCAACATTAACTTTTTCATAGACATTTTTTGATATGATGAAGATTAAAATGGTTTGTCTCAGGGCGCAGGATCGAACCTCCTACACTCCTTGGAGGAGTGAGGAAATTCGGTATCCCTTTTACTAAGTAGATTATCGCTGTATCACTTACTTGCTATTCAGGTATAGTTTCTGAGTAGTAGTTTGCCCATCAGCGAGCAAAATTTGTATCAGGTAGAGTCCATCTGGCAAGCTAGCCTTCAAGTCCCAAGTTTGATTGGGTAATTGATTATCAATGGATTGACTTTGAACCAAACGCCCTTGAGGATCAAATACACGGAAGGACTGAATGGGAATGCTTGTTGGATTATGAACTTGAAGTATACCAGGCGTGGGGTTAGGATAAACTTCGATGGCAAACGAAGTTTGGTTAGCATCTAGGGTTGTCGTAGTTATGGTGCTATTTTGGTTATAAATGGTGACCTCCAATGAATCTGTAGCTATAGGAATCCAGTTAAAATCCCCATCCTTTAGGCCAGCACGTTCGATGCTAATAAAGGTTGTGATGCTATCCTTTCCTTCCAGGCTAATCACATTGTCTTCGATGATGATGCCGAGATTTAGAATGGGGCCAAATCCAGAGGGGGAACCATTGGGCTTTCCTACGGCCATGGACCGTTCTGCCTGAGGACCGACTTGGCTGACGCGTTGTTGGATAGAAACGCCCGAATTATCCTGGTTGATCCAAGAATTACCATCTACACTAGTAGAAAAACCACTGCTAATAACAGCTGGATCAAATCTTAAGGTAAAGGCGAGTCCTTTGAATCTTTCCACTGGATTATCCTCATCACCTAAAATGAGTTGAGTGTTGATGATATCGCCTTCAAATAATGGTCGATCGTCTATACGTTCTAGCCTCAATGGAATATTCATCCCGGGGACGCCTGGTGGAGGAATCTCGGGAGTAACTTCTCCGTGTACTTGACCATAGTTATTGGCTACTGCTGCCATGTCACTGTTGTTTTCATTGATCAAGCCGTCTCCATCACAATCAGCATAGGCAAAATCTAAGTTCGTTCCTGGAAAAGCTTGGTTCCAGGGTTCGGCAGGGTAGGCTTGCCAGATGATTCCTTGTTCAGCTCTGGGAATACCGACTTGACCTTCTGCGAACCAGATATATAAATAGTCAATATGGTTTACCTCTCCATTATTACTGGCATCGCCGGGCCAAACAGTGATTTGTGCCCCAGCAGTGAGTGATAAGCAGAGCACTACAATGCTAAGCAGAGAGGCTATGACATTTTGGGGCTGCGGGCAGTGTTTGAATGATAGCATGGCGGTTTGGTTAACTCAATTCAGTAAAGGGCTTCTTGAGTTTGATTAATATTCGTTCGATGATTATGATACAAAGGTAGGTGCAACTTTATTTGAAAAAAGGTACATTTCGGTATGCTTATCAGGCGTTTTTACTTGTTTTAAATAGGTTTAAATGTATTTATTGATTTGATTATGAGTTATTTAGATTCTAGTGTATATGTTTTAATTGTCAGACAGAATGAACTAAAAAGTTGCTAAAGTGAAACTGGACTCTTCTCAAAAGAGCAAGTAATATGACAAACTGATGGAAAATACGAAGCTAGTTGCGCTGCTTAAGACCTTTGATACTAAGCAGTGGACTGAATTTGATGAATACATTCGATCTCCATTTTTTAATAAGAATCAAGACTTAGTTGATCTTTTCCGCCTACTGAGATCCTATGCCCCTCGTTTTCATCCTAAAAAGATCGAGCGGAAGAAGCTATTCCGAGAATTGAATGGGGCTATAGCTTATGACGAGAAAAAGATGAATCATCAAAGCAGCTTGCTGCTAAAGCAACTAGAGGATTACATTGGCTATAAATGGATGCAAGGCCAGCCGGGGTTGAGCCAGTACTACGCGATGGAAGCCTGTTTCGAGCGAAATCTAAGCAAGCACTATCGATTCCTAGCGTCCCGCTTTTCCAAACATTGGAAGGGGGAAGAAAAGAAAGGAGCTTTCTATCACCATCAACAACAACTCGTAGCAGATCTGGCCAACCGTAGTTTTTTAAAACAAAGGAGCCGAAAATATGACGCTCACCTGCAGATCGCTTCAGATGAATTGGATGCTTACTATTTGATCAAGAAGCTAAAATACAGTTGTGAAATGCTCGATCGAGGTCAGGCAATGGCTGTCAATTACCAATGGCCCTTGATGCCAGAAATATTTCAATTTTTAAGAGGGAAAGACTACCCCGATACCCCGCTCATCCCGATTTACTGTCATATTTATGCCATGCTTACCCAAGAAGATAATGATCGTCATTTTCAAACCTTAAAAGAACTGATACGCCGCTACATTGAACAATTGGATACTTCCGAAGTACAGCTTATCTATCTGTTTGCCATTAATTTCTCGATTCGAAAGCTCAGGGCAGGGAATACGCTTTACACTTCGGAATGTCTGGATCTATACTTGGAGAGTATCAATAAGAAATTGGTATACGTGGACGGGCACTTGTCGCCCTGGACCTTTAAGAATGTAATCAAATTGGGACTCAAGCTAGGGCGAATCAATTGGACAGAACAGTTTATTGTTAAGCACGCACCTGAATTATCAGAGGTCTTTAGAGATAACGCTTTCCACTATAACCTAGCGGATTTATACTTTTGGAAGCAATCATTTAGCAAAGCTCAACAACATTTGCAAGAGGTATCCTTCACAGATATTCACTATGCACTAGATTCTAAGGTGCTCTTTTTGAAGATATTCTACGAAAAGAAGGACTGGGAAGTGCTGCTGTCCCAGGCAGCAGCTTTTCGCATGTATCTGAAGAGAAACCAGGTGATTACCAAGCAGGTAAGGCAGCCCTACGAAAATTTCATTCGGGTACTCCTAAAGCTCGTCAAGCAGAAAAAGAGCATTGCGGCCAAGGCCCAAGTGCAACTTCAAGAAATGCCTTACGTCTTTGATCGAGAATGGCTCATGAGTAAGTTGCAGGAACAACTTATCCGCTCTTGATTAGCAAAAATGAGATGGGCCTATTCAACCTTCTCTAGGGCAGATCCCGATTGAAATCTCCCTTGAGTTGATCAAGTAATTTTTGAACTCTTTCCTCCGGAGTTCCATTTTCATGCCCAGTCTGATCTTCCTTACCTTCTGACGGTAGTGTTTCTACGTAAATTGAACTTGAAGGGAAAGCAAAACTTATCTCTAGACTATCCGCAATTCGTAGAATAGCTAACAATAATTCCTCCTTTACCTGGAGCTCCGTACCATAGTCGGGGACTTGCAGCGGTGCTCGGAACATAATATTAAGGGAAGAGTCTGCCAGGCTGCTGAGGTGGACATAGTACCCATCTTTTTGAGTGTAGGGATGGGAGAGGATAAGTTGCTTTAGACTATCTGTGAAGAGTTCTATACGTTCGGGAGGCGTGTCGTAGGTAATACCCAGTGTAGTCTGGAAAAGCCGGTAGACACGAACACCTAGATTTGTGATGGATTGATTAGCGATAACACCATTTGGTACAGCGACTAAGGAGCTGTCTGATTTGCGGATTCGAGTGGTGCGAAAGCCCACTTCTTCAACTGTTCCAGCAAAACCTCCTAGATCTATGAAATCTCCAATTTGGAAGGGCTTGTCCACAAAAATCATCGCCGATCCGATGAGATTTTTGACCGTGTCCTGTGCTGCCAAAGCAATGGCCAAGCCGCCAATAGATACACCGGCAATTAAAGCAGTGACATTGACTTCTAGGAGGTTTAAGGCCTGGAATATGGCCCAAAGGATAATGACGGCCTGTAGTGACCTTTTTAGGATGGGAACAACTTGTTCGTCCAGCTTATTTTCAGTGCGTTGAGTGAGCTTGTGAAAATACAGCATGAATATATCCAGTATCCTCAGTACAATCATCATGATGAGTAAAGTACTGACGATGTTAGCAACTCTAACGGCCGAAATCAATACTTCTGGTTCAAACTGCAAGGCCGGGATGAAGATCTTGAGAATTCTTACAATGATCCAAACGCTAAGTAGCTGAGCAATTCTCTTGACCAGGGAAGGCGCAACCAGGGAGGGATACAGCCGGGAGGAACTCAGCCGCTTCACGATAGGATTCAGGGCGCGACTAAGGAGAAAGTGCAATAGAAAGGCAAGAACAATCATGATCACAATACCTGACAACTGCCAAATAGCTAGACCCAAGACCTTCGTTTGACCAAACTTGGGAAAGAGGTTTAGTAGAAAGTCTGCTCCGAAAGGGTAGATGGATTTATGAAGGCTGGGAATATTACTTACTGTTTCGGCACTGTAAAGCCACAGACTATCTTGCTTTTCCAGGTATACTTCAGGTAGGGCTTCTGGAAAAGGAATATAGACCGACCTTCTAGCCGTACTATCATAGTAATTAGCATCCTGAGGGATTTGCCCAAATCGAACATATAACCCTTTGCCATCAAGAATTTGTTTTAGCTGGATGGCACGCCGGCGTGCTACTTCTGCTGAGGCACTTCCTAGATCTAGCGCTTTGGCAGATGAGTCTGGCGCAAAGGTCTTCTGCTGCAGAAAATGCAGATGGACATACATGCTATTGTAGGGGTTGTCCAATGCGATGTCAGGCGTCTCCGCGCGTTGAGCCAGTAGATATAAAGGAGAAAGCAAACAGAGCAATAGGATATAGAAGAAATACTGCTGTTTTCGCTGGTATATACTCATACCTGCCGTTCTGTAGTACGCTTCCTCCCGCTCATTCTGTGGATACTGAATAGCACTTTTCTTCTCCATTGGTGTTTTAGGTATTTTGATGCACAAGGTAAAAGCTTTGAGGCAAATATTTACTGCTCCTTTTATGACAAAGCGGGAAAAGGGCCACTTTTTAATCACTTGAATTGTGTAGTTTTAGGAGCTATCTACTATTCAATAAAGGTTCTCCTCACGCTTTGAGGTTCTATTCTATTGAAACCCAAAAAATTGTGAGAGAAGTTGGTAAACATAAGATTGCTTCTTTTGATAATTTCAATCCTATGAAAAAGTGTTTCCTGTTACTCTTCCTCATTTTAGGCACCTCCTTCAGCCTTCTACGGGCGCAAAAGCTGGATCGAGTACAAGGAGAATTGCTTGTCCGACTACCTCCGGATACGGATCTCTCTGCTTTGGTCAAGGAATGGCAATTCTACCAGGGTGATCAAACGAATCTCAGGGTGAAGGAACAGGTGTCTCAACCACTAAATATTTGGCTGCTTTCCTTTGACTATAGCCAAATAAATGAGATTGATTTTTTGGCTGCCATTCGCAGATCAGATAGAATTGCCCAAGTACAGTTTAATCACCTCATTGATTATCGGGAAACTACGCCGAACGATCCGCTATTCACTTCTCAATGGCAATACATTAACACTGGATTAGACGGAGGTCTTGCTGGAGCGGACCTGGATGCGGAGTTTGCTTGGGATATCTCCACAGGTGGACTGACAGCAGGAGGAGACACTATCGTCGTATGTGTCATTGATTCCGGTGTGGATGCGATGCATGATGACCTCCAGGCTAACCTATGGATTAATCATAATGAAATCCCCGATAACGATATTGACGATGATGGAAATGGATTTGTGGATGATTATCGTGGATGGAATACGATCAATGCGGTAAATGATGATGATATCACTGCCGACCCTCGACATGGTACTTCGGTTTCTGGTATTGTTGGGGCCGTTGGGAATAATGGGGTTGGCATTACCGGGGTGAATTGGGGCGTGAAGATAATGATGGTGGCCAATGGATTGAATACCACAGAGGCTAGGGTGATTTCATCTTATTCCTACCCTTTAACTTTACGAAAACAGTACAATGACACTGGAGGAGAGTTAGGAGCCTTTGTAGTAGCTACAAATTCTTCTTGGGGGCTAAATTTTGGGCAAGTAGAGGATGCTCCTTTGTGGTGTGAAATGTATGATGCTTTAGGGGAGGTGGGAATCCTAAACGCTGGTGCAACAGCTAATAGAATAGTGGACGTGGATGTTGACGGAGACCTTCCGACTAGCTGTCCAAGTGATTATCTGATTTCGGTCACAAACATGGATCGGAGAAATCAAAAGGTGGAGGCAGCAGGATGGGGCGCAATGAGTATTGACCTTGGAGCCTATGGTGAAGACGTTTTCACCTTGGATTCAGGCAATGATTATGGCCCCTTTCGCGGAACTTCGGCTGCAACGCCACAGGTAGCTGGGGCCATTGCCTTGCTATATGCCGCGCCTTGCGATGATTTTCTAGATATAGTGGAAAACGCTCCTGCCGTTGCGGCGCTTGAGGTGAAGCGATTCATTTTGGAGGGCGTAAAAGCCAATGAATCACTAGATGGAATTACGGTAACGGGAGGCGTATTGAACCTCAATAATAGCATGACCGAATTCATGGAAGAATGTGGCACTTGCCCTCCAGCCACTAATCCTGAGTTCAGCGTCCTGACGGATACTGCAGCTACCTTAGAATGGATTTCTTTTGACATCAATACAAGAACTGATTTGCGATGGCGAGAAGTGGGGACCCCTACCTGGAATGAAATTACGGAGGCTAGTTCCCCATATATTTTCCCAACCCTGACCGCTTGCACTTTGTACGAATACCAGTTCAAAGCTTATTGCGAGAGTGACACCTTAGATTATACGCCTTCAAGAGTGTTTACAACTGACGGGTGTTGTGATGCTCCAGCAGAGGTGCAGTTTGGGGAGATAGAAGCTACTAGTGCGCAAGTAAGCTGGAATAGCGTTTTGGCTGCAGAAAGTTACCAGCTTCGTTATCGACTGGATGAAGGAGGTGAGTGGGACACCGTAGCGGTGGCAGATACCGTGCTTACCCTTACCCTTTTGCAAGCTTGTGCCAAATATGAAGTACAATTACAGTCGATCTGTGGGGCGGATACGAAAGATTTTGGAGACTCTTATTACCTTAGTACCAGAGGTTGTGGCGCTTGTTTAGATTTGAATTATTGTGTGACCGATTTCTTGGAATCCAGCAATGAATGGATAGAACGAGTGAAGGTTGGCCCACTGGACAATATGAGTGGTCAAGACCCTGATGGTTATGGCGATTACACTGGTCTAGCCATCACTCAGTTGGAACAAGGATCCAGTTATGAGGTAAGGTTAGTTCCTGGTTATGGAGGGGTAAGTTTTAGTGAGTATTTTGAGGTATATATAGATCTTAACCAGAACGGTAGTTTTGAAAGTAATGAAGAGGTGTTTGATGCTGGAATGGCCAGCAATTTACCGGTTACTGGGAGTATAAGTATTGCACCTGATGCCATGATGGGGGTTACGAGAATGCGAGTTATCATGCAGTTCCAAGCCGTATCAGGCACTTGCCCTTTTTCTGGTCAAGCTTTTGGGGAGGTGGAGGATTACTGTGTACAGATCGTTCCTGCCAATAACTGTAATATTCCCATTGGTTTGGATACCGTAGCAGTTGGTACTACGATGGCGAGGGTAAGCTGGGATCAAGTAGCGCCGGCAGTAGATTATTTTTTGCGATATCGTATAAAGGGTAATTCGGATTGGTTAGCAGCTATCGTGAATGATACGAGTTATGTGTTGAATAACTTGGAGTCTTGCGCCGAATACGAAGTATCGGTTAAGAGTCGCTGTGCGCAAGTTCAGAGTGAATATTCTGATTCCTTCTCGTTCAAGACTTCTTGTATAAATAATGTAGATGATCCCACCAAAGCCAATATAGATTGGATGCTCACCCCAAACCCTACGGCAGATAAGGCTTTCTTGTGGATAAGAATGCCAGAACTACGAGGGAATTTAGATGCTGTCATATTAGATGTGTCCGGTAAGATCGTTCGAAGAGTGTCCATTGGAAGGGCAATTCCTGGGATACAGCAGATCGAAATGCCGGTTGATCAACTCGCTAGTGGCCTCTATTTCGTACAGTTGGTCAATAGCAATATTCCTTTGAGCATCAAAAAACTAATAATAGAATAGCCACTCTCCCACCCGAAAGTGAAAGTCAGCGTACAATTTATAAGCAGTAGAGGTCAGCATCTCTAAGGGATACATGATTTGATTAAGCATAACCAAAACATAAACTAAGTATGAAGAAACAGTTTATAAGAACCGCTATAAAGGGGATATGCCTCCTATTGGCTTTGCCGGCCTGCAATGCACCCGTGGCATCGGACCAAGCTGAAGAAGAAGGAATTGGAGTCGAAGAAGAAGTTAGGGAAATACCGGAAATCCAATACACATTGACCAAAGATCAGACCCATAGCAAATTTAGTAGCACCATTGAGCCAGTGCTGAGGGTGCCATCAGGAAGTGTGATTGAGGCTTTTACCGAGGATGCGAGTGATGAACAATTTGAGATTGATTCTGATGTAAGTGCGTTGGATAATTTGAGTTTTGACCCGATACACCCGATTACAGGTCCTGTTTACGTGGAAGGAGCTGAGGTTGGAGATGTATTGAAGGTGAAGATTCACAAGATTGATTTAGTGGATTGGGGCTGGACTGCGATTTTGCCAGGCTTTGGCTTTTTAGCGGATGATTTTAAGGAACCCTATCTACGAACCTTCGCATTAAAAGAAGGGATGACAAGTGTGCCGTTCAAAGGGAAAATCAACGTACCGCTACGGCCATTTCCAGGCGTTATGGGGGTGGCGCCAGCCACCGAAGAAATGCTTTCCACGATTCCTCCCAGAGCCAACGGGGGCAATATGGATGATCCCAACATAGTGGAAGGAACAACGGTATATTTTCCCGTTTTCGTGGAAGGAGGGCTTTTTAGTATAGGAGATGCACATGCTGCCCAGGGAATGGGTGAGGTATGTGGGACGGCCATTGAGGCTCCCATGCGATTCGTCTATGAGATTGAGGTGTTGAAAGGAGGACGTTCTATAGATGAGCCGGAATATGAAACAGATGATTATTATGCCGTAACTGCATTTGGGACAAGTATTGATGAAGCAGCGAAAAAGGCGGTGAAGTATATGGTTGGATACTTGGAAGCTGAACACGATTTGACTTCCTCAGAAGCCTATGCTTTGTGCTCCTTGGCGGGTGATCTTAAGATCGCTGAGGTGGTGGATGTTCCACACATGTTAGTGTCCATGCACATGTCCAAAGAAGTGCTAGGCATTAAGTAAAACAAAAAGTGGGAAACCCGCTGTATTCGCTTCTGGTTTCCCACTTTATCTCTTCCTAGCTCTCTTTAAAAGTTGGTGCTTTCCGGTGCATCGAGGCCTGTTCGTAGGCATATGCCATCTCTATCAACAAAGGTTCCTTCCACGCTCCACTAAAGAAGGATATGCCAACCGGAAGTCCTTCAATCCATCCCATGGGTACGGTAATATTAGGGTAGCCTGCACGTGCAGCCGGAGATGAACTTCCACCTAAGAAAAGGTCACCATTGATCGGATCTATTTTCCAAGCAGCTGATCCAGTGGGTGCGATAATCGCATCCAACTTATGAGTAGCCAGCGCCTCATCTAGACCTTTTTCTCTGGTGTTTTTCAGCATTTTATCCAAAAGCTCCTTGTACTCTGGAGAATCCAATCCGGCTTTTTCTTGTGCTAATTCCAGAAGCCCTTGATCAAATAGAGATTCGATCGAATCTTGCTTATTAAAGGCAATTAGTTCTTCCAAATTCTTGACTGGAGCATCTGCTCCTAATGAAGCAAAATACTTATTTAAGCCATCCTTGAATTCGTACAACATGATCTGAAAAGAGTCTCGCCCCCCATCTCCGGAGCCGATGCGATCAATGCGTATAACCTCTGCACCTTGTGCCTCCATTAAGGAAACTGCTTTTTCAATTAATGCATCTACTTGGTGGTGGAACCCTAATGCCCGTGTATATAGACCAATTTTCTTTCCTTTGAGTCCGTCCTTTTTTAAGAAAGGGGTATAGTCAGTAAGCGCATTTCCTTCACTAGCTGTTGTCTTTCCATCTCTCTGATCAATACCGGTCAAAGCTCCCAAGCATATAACAGCATCTTTAACAGTTCTAGCCATGGGGCCTGCGGTATCCTGGGTCTCAGAAATTGGGATAATACCAGCTCTACTTACCAGGCCTACAGTGGGTTTGATGCCGACCACTCCATTGGCATGCGAAGGGCATACGATGGATCCATTCGTCTCTGTACCAATAGCAAGCATGCAGAAATTGGCCGATACGGCAGCTCCCGAACCTGCACTAGATCCACATGGATTTCTATCCGTCACGTATGGGTTTTTGGTTTGCCCTCCCCTACCGCTCCATCCGCTGGAGGAAACGTTGGAACGGAAATTTGCCCATTCACTTAGATTGGCTTTGCCCAAGATCACTGCACCGGCTTCCCTCAGTTTAGCCGCTACCCAGCTGTCCTGTAAGGGGCGTGAACCTAATAAAGC
>ENA-UENT01000781-UENT01000781.1-marine-metagenome-genome-assembly--contig:-NODE-781-length-12902-cov-3.114461_pt1 | contig 12902 bp, 9 predicted proteins | sample MGYA00237879_ERZ529330 | MGnify/ENA primary metagenome ERZ529330 (study PRJEB26372, sample SAMN05368345) | marine metagenome | biome: cultured habitat; feature: ocean water; material: water; isolation... | reverse complement strand
TTAAACCTGTCTACTCGGCGCAAGCCAGGTAGAAGCGAAGCGGTTACATTTGAGCAGAAAATTTTTAAACAGATGAAAAGGCATATTCTCATTTTTGGTTTGCTACTTTGTGGACTTGGGTTGATTGCTCAGCCTAAGCAGATTATCCATCAGAGTTTTGCTGTTGATGAGATGAACAACGTTCAACTGGATTTAAACAGTGAATATGAAATTGAAATGTGGCCGGGGAGCGAAATTCTGGTTGAAACAAAAATCGAACTGACCAACGCTACCAATTCCATCATGCGTTACCTAATCGAAAATAAGCGCTATGCCATCGGTTTGGATACGGTCGGAGAAAGAAGTGTGACGCTCATGTCTATTGACAAAGAAAAACGGGAGATAGAAACCAGCAAAGGGAAGTTGAAAGAAGAGATCATTGTTCGGATTTTTATGCCAGATTTCTTTGAGAAGAAACAGGAACAATTGTGGGTACGCTCCAAACCGCTCGTAACCAAAAATGGAGGAGAGAATGAGGAAAAAGGAACAAATGAGGAAGGTGGCGAAGAAAAGCCTATCAAGAAAGAGCAGAAAGAATAAGCCAATATGCTAAAGGAAATAGAGTTGAAGCTACTGCCCGCTGAAGCAGTAGACGAGGGGTTGATCAAAAGGAAAGTGGCCGAAAAATGCCGCTTGAAAGCAGATCAGATCGTAGCGATAAAACCGACCAGAAGATCTATCGACGCACGAGGGCGTCGCCCATTTGTGCGACTTCGCGTACAAGCCTTCATCAATGAGCCTGTCCCTACGGAGCCGGCTCTTCTCAAACAGTTAAAGGAAGTTCATAATAGCGCGAGAGTAATCGTAGTAGGTGCTGGACCAGCAGGATACTTCGCTGGTTTGGAGTTACTAGAATTAGGATTAAAGCCCATCATATTCGATCGAGGTAAGGATGTGCGTAGCCGACGTCGAGACCTAAGAGCCATTCAACAATTCGGGGAAGTCAATCCCCATTCCAACTACTGCTTTGGGGAAGGAGGTGCAGGTACCTATTCTGATGGCAAACTCTACACTCGATCCCACAAGCGAGGAAATATCGAAAAGGCCTTGAAGCTCTTGGTAGAACACGGTGCTGCAGCGGATATTCTAGTGGACGCCCATCCGCACATTGGCTCCAATAAACTCCCAAAAATCGTAGGCAATATCCGAGAAACGATCCGTCACTTTGGAGGAGAGATTCACTTCGACAGCCAGGTTACCGACCTGATTATCAAAGATGGAGAAATAAAAGGGGTAATTGTCAACGATCAAGAAGAACAGCTAGCAGAAGCTGTTATATTGGCCACGGGACACTCAGCCCGAGATATCTATCAGTTGCTGGCTAAGAAAGGAGTGGAAATAGAAGCCAAACCCTATGCCCTTGGAGTTCGAATTGAACACCCTCAACCTCTAATCGATTCCATTCAATATCGACAAAAACCGCGAGAGCGGGATTTACCCGCAGCCAGTTATCGGCTAGCCTGTCAGGTAAATGGCCGTGGCGTGTTTTCCTTTTGTATGTGCCCGGGTGGCTTGGTCGTACCCGCAGCTACTGCTCCCGGCGAACTCGTAGTCAATGGCATGTCGATGTCCAAAAGAGACTCGCCTTTTGCGAATTCGGGCACGGTCGTGGCGGTGGAGGTAGAAGACCTCCTACCCTACCAACAGCATGGTATTTTTGCCGGTTTAGCCTTCCAACAAGAGATAGAGCAACGAATGTGGCAAGCGGGTGATGGCAGTCAAAAGGCCCCAGCACAACGTCTGACGGATTTCGTAAATGCAAAAACTTCAAAAAATTTACCGGCAACTTCTTATATTCCTGGCCTGTTTGAGGCTCCTCTCCATGAATTACTCCCTAAAAGCATTTTTGAACGACTACGACAAGGTGTTCAGCAATTTGGTAAACAAATGAAGGGATACTACACGTCGGAAGCCAATGTGATAGGCACTGAAAGCCGCACCAGTAGTCCCATTAGAATTCCCAGAGACCGTGAAACCTACATGCACACCTCCATCCACGGGCTTTTTCCTTGTGGCGAAGGTGCAGGCTATGCAGGAGGCATTATTTCAGCAGCCATGGATGGACAAAATGTAGCAAGGGCAGTGGCTCGTTTTTATGCATGAGCACCTCTGAACTTGAGCTAAATGAGCTCATCCGTAAAACTGACTGGATCAAAGAATGAACGCTAGCAGTTGATCCTTTGATCCCTAAATCCTAGGGTAATGAAAGACATAAATGATTTGATCGGTAGAATACTGATTTCCTTCATATTCCTATTTGAAGCTTACGATTCCTTGAAGTATTTCCAGCAAACCAAGCAGACAATGGCCGAATATGGCATTACCTGGCAACCAGATCTACTGCTTACGGTCACGATTTTTTGCCTTTTCCTTGGCGGCACCTTGATCCTGATTGGCTACCGGGCCAGCTTTGGGGCCATTTTGGTCCTTTTGTACTGGATACCAGTCACTTTCATTGTACACTCCTTTTGGAATGATCCACCTGAGATTCACCGAGAAGAGTCCATTCATTTTATGAAGAACATGGCCATCTTGGGCGGCGTCTTCATGGTATGGGTTAATGGCAGTGGGCGATACAGTGTGAAGCGCTTGTTTGCTACGGCGAGAGTACCGAGGAAAGACCGATAAGTTGGGGCTTGAGTATGGTTGGTTTTGGTCCATCGTATTTGGGTCGATGGTCAATAGTATTTAAATCTGATTCATCGCATCTAGTTTTAAGCATATTAGTCTTCCCAAACTTTTCATCCCAATTTCTCTCGTCTTATCTATCTCGTGTCATTGTTGGGCAAACTGCAAATGTTCGATCGCCTACGGACTCGAAAACCATCGACCATGGACTATGGACTTCCAACCCTTCCCCGGCATGAAATAGCCAATAAGCCATAAACCACCTACACTCCTGTCAACGAATTCTCATTGATCTCCAACAAATACTAGAAAGAGTTGAATCTGCAGCGGGCAAAGTTTACCTTTGGAGCAAAATGAAACTCCTAGATATGCGTACGATTGAATTGGGCACTTATCAGATATCAATTGGTGATTTTGAAGTCCCCTTGAGACAACTCCTGCAGGCTAAGGAATGCTCCAATGTGTTTGTCATCGTAGATGAAAATACCAAGCGATTTTGTCTACCCTTGCTGCGACAGGTGGTTGCAGAAGTAAAGCTGATTGAGATAGCAGCCGGAGAAGAAAACAAGGGTATCGATACCTGTCAGGTCATTTGGACGCAGTTAATGGAGCAAAAAGCAGATCGTAACTCATTGGTTCTTAACCTTGGAGGAGGAGTGATTGGAGATATGGGTGGTTTTTGCGCTAGTACCTTCAAACGCGGAATGGACTTCATCCAAATGCCGAGCACTTTACTTTCTCAGGTCGATGCCTCCATTGGCGGAAAACTTGGGATTGACTTTTTACAAGTAAAAAATAGTATCGGGCTATTTAAAGATCCACAAGCTGTTCTAGTGGATATCCGATTTCTGCGCACCTTACCTGCTAACGAAATTCGTAGCGGCTTTGCTGAGATTGTCAAACACAGCCTCATTGCAGATCGTGAACAATGGGATCGAATAAAATTGATCCGCAACCTTCAAGATATTGACTGGGGAGACTATGTGTACCCGTCTTTGTTGATCAAGCAGCAAGTCGTAGAACAAGACCCTTTTGAAAAGGGAATTCGAAAAGCATTGAATTTTGGTCATACGGTTGGTCACGCCATCGAAGGACTAGCCTTAGAGTCAAGTCAGCCCCTACTACACGGAGAAGCCATTGCCATCGGGATGATTTGTGAGAGTTGGCTCTCTCATAAGATTATAGGTCTTCCTGCAACAGAATTAGCAGAGATTACCGATTTCTTCCTACGTATTTACGATAGTTACGACCTTAGCCACCTTCCCTACGACAAATTGATACAGCTGATGGCCAATGACAAGAAAAACATTGGTAAAGCGATCAATTTCAGCCTATTACCCAAAGCTGGCTCGGTAGAGATTAATCAAACCTGTGCTCCTTCCTTGATTATGGAGAGCTTGGATTATTACCAAAGTCAACTGCAGTTGGTTTAACTACTATACTCGCATCTTGAACCCGCCAGGTGACAAAGGAGACTAATTCCCGTCTAATACCTGGCTACCAAACCCCTGTCGGAAGTTATCCACATTACTCAAAATACTTATTGGGAAATGTGTCTATGACAGATTTCTGCCGTATTTTTACTAAAACTTAGTCTTTGACTTATGCGCCAAATTATAGACTTCTTTTTGAACGGAACCGATCAAACCTGGCATAAACGGATTGTACGATGGATGTGGTTGGGCGTTTTTGCCGCGGTACTCGGTGTAGCTTTACTATTCTTTGGACTTTCTATGACAGATCTACCTTCTGTAGCTGATCTAGAGAATCCGGAATATGAAGAGGCAACCCTGATCCTAGGATCAAAAGGCGACGTTCTTGGCCGACTGTATACGCAAAACCGGGTTGAAATCCAATATGATGATCTTTCCCCTGTCTTGGTTCAGGCCCTGGTATCCACTGAAGATGAGCGATACTTCAAGCATACCGGCATAGACTTTCGGGCTTTGGGCCGAGCCGTAATCAAGACGGGACTCCTTGGCCAGAAGAGCTCAGGTGGGGCGAGTACCATCACGCAACAGCTTGCTAAGCTTTTATTTACGGGTGTGAAAGCCAATTCCCTACCAAAGCGTATCATGCAGAAGCTGAAAGAGTGGATCATTGCGGTACGACTGGAAAAGAAATATACCAAAGAAGAAATCATTGCTCTTTACCTGAATAAGTTTGAGTTTATCAACGGTGCCTACGGTATCAAAGCAGCCTCAGAAATCTATTTCGGTACTGCTCCTGATAACCTCAAAACAGAAGAGGCAGCGATGCTTGTCGGCATGTTGAAGAACCCTTCCCTATTCAACCCCATCCGTCGACCAGATACGGTTTTACATCGCCGCATGGTGGTATTGAAGCAAATGCAAAAAAACGACATTCTGGATCGAGTCACCTACGACTCCCTGAGAAACCTACCACTAGGGCTCAACTTCAGTCGTCAAACGCATATCGACGGATTGGCGCCGTACTTCCGAATGGAGGTAGCCAAGGATGCCAAAAGCATCCTTTCCAGAAAGGATATCCGCAAGCCGGATGGATCGAAGTACGATGTGTATCGCGATGGACTTCGGATTTATACGACCATCGATTCCTCCATGCAGCGGATTGCTGAAGAGGAGATGATCAAGAATATGAAGAAGGTCCAAAAATCCTTCAATGCCGTTTGGCGTGGGATGAACCCTTGGACCTACAAAAGTGACTCAGAGCACGAGATTCCTTTAGATATCCGGCAAAAAACGCTGACCAAACTGATCCGGAACTCAGACCGCTATCAATCCTTACGCTCTAAATATATTCTTCCGATTGTAAAGGAAATGGCCAAGGAGGTAGACATGACTTTCCACGAAGATGATCGAGAAGTAGAGCGAATTATCCAGGAATCTGAACGCAAAGGTCATTTAGCAAATCTCGTTTCTCGCAGTCTTATTAGTAGTGGTCTCGCCGCTGAACATCGCAAGGCCATGAAGAGCAAGCATTTTACTAGCTTGAAAGAGAAATGGGCAGAGTTACAAAAAGTGGCAGAAGAGGAATTTGATAAGGAAGTGAAGATGAAGGTATTCGCCTATAATGATAAGATGGAGGCGGATACAACCATGAGCCCACTAGATTCGATTAAGTACCACCGGATGTTCTTGCAGACGGGTATTGTGGCCATCGACCCAAGGAATGGTCATGTTAAAGTCTGGGTTGGAGGGATCAATCACAAATACTTCCAATTCGACCACGTAAAGACCCGCCGACAGGTGGGCTCCACTTTCAAGCCCTTTATCTACGAAACAGCCATCCAGCAGCAAGGCCTTTCTCCTTGCCATCAGGTATATGACTTGCCCATCACTATCGCCCCCGGCGATGGCCAATTTTACTTAGGAGAGCCTTGGACGCCGCAGAATAGCCATGGAGAATATACCGGTGAGCTATTCACCCTCAAAGAGGGCTTGGCTAAATCCAAGAACACGCTATCAGCCTGGCTGATGAAGCAGTTGGGTAGTGCGCATCCGGTAAGAGAATTGGTGCATCAGATGGGTATTGATAAGAACAAGAAATATCCAAATGGAAGATACGTTTTACCTCCATCTCCCTCCATTTCTTTAGGTTCAGCGGATTTAACGGTAATGGAAATGACTGGTGCTTACACCACCTTTGCCAATAATGGTTATTATCGCAAGCCCATCTATATCTTGAAGATAGAGGATAAAAACGGGAAGAAAATTTACGAGGCATACAGTAATGCCGAGCCAGCCCTTCGCCAAAATCACAACTACGTGATGGTGGATATGCTTCGGTACTCAGGCACAGGCCTGCACGGGGTGAAATCTGATGTAGGTGGGAAAACTGGAACCACGAATGATTATGTGGATGGATGGTTTATGGGCGTTACGCCGAACTTAGTCGTTGGAACTTGGGTTGGAGGAGAAGATCGCTGGTTTAGATTCCGCTCGATCCATTATGGGCAAGGTGCTTATATGGCTAAGCCATTCTTCCGCGAATTTATCAAACGCCTAGAAAGTTCAGAGCAAGTTGAGTTTGATACCAAAGCCAAATTCTACCGCCCACCTGGCGACCTGGGCATTGTCTTGAATTGCGCGGAATACGAGGGAGAAATCCTTCCGATCGACGGCGATCAGGAGTTTCAGGATGAACTGCTAGATGATGGATTTGGGGATGAAGGTTTTGGTAACGATACGGGTACTGGATCTGGTACTAGTACAGATGGAAATCAAGGACGTCTGTAAAGGTCCTTCTCCATCAAGAGAAAGAGAGCAGCAGGCATTCTGACAATAAATTGAATATTGAGCAGTTCTCTTTCGACGGTATTGGCCTATATTCGCAGGAAAAACTAATATCATGAAACCATTTCAGGCTAATCTAGTTAATGCAGCAGTGCTGATCATTTTGGGGCTCTGGGGCTACCTAGGATCAGAAACACCATCCGCTACGGCCTTGATTCCCGTTGGCTTCGGCGTGATCTTTGCACTAGCGACCCCTCCCTTCAAAAAAGAAAACAAGGTTGTTGCTCACATTATAGTACTACTCACATTGCTTATTATTATTGCATTGTTTATGCCGCTTCGTGGAGCATTAGGAAGAGGTGATACCATAGCAGCGGCAAGAGTAGGTATCATGATCGCCACTTCAATAGTAGCCATGGTCATTTACATTAAGAGCTTCATCGACGCCCGCAAAGCTCGAGAGGCAGGCGAATAGACTGCTCTCAGACTAGATACATGCTCAATTGAGTGGAATTTCCTCTGCCGGATTGAGCATGTATCCACCCCGAAAATATTCCTACAGCTATCCCTATTCTCTCCAACTATCCCCTTCTGTTCCCATGAATGTACAGGTGTTGTAGCCTTAGGCATTTAGCATTATTCAGGTTAATTTCACGTGAATTGACAAGTGCTTCAGATATCACCGCTGGTGCGGCTTCCTTCGGGGAGAGGTTCCAACACTTAGATTATATTATTTACCTTTATGGCAATACCAAAATTCAGTTTCTGAATGAACAAGCTTTTATTGGGGGGGCTGTTGATCGTATTACTGATCGGGCAACATGCCTGTATCGCTCCCTACGAAGAACAACTCACGGACGTAAATCTCGATTATAGAGATAGCCTCTTTCAAGAGATAGCCAACTTTCAAGATCAAGCACAAAAAGACAGTTTACTCACCTTTCTAGAGCATCCCAACCCCTCTTATCGCTATCAAGCGATTATGGCTTTCGCCTCCATCCGCGATACGGCCATGATTAACTCCATTTCGCCATTATTAGAAGACAAAATAGATAAGGTGCGGGCAGCAGCAGCCTATGCCCTGGGGCAGTTGCAGTTGACCAACGCAGCCACGCTATTGACTGGAGCATTTGATCAGTCAGATACGGCGGGGAATTACAAACTAGCCAACAAGGCTATACTGGAAGCCATTGGTAAATCAGCGGATCAAGAATATTTGGACCTACTTAGCACTATACAGACTTACGAATCCAAGGATTCTGCCTTGCTGGAGGGACAAGCTTGGGGAATATATCGATATGCCCTTCGGAGAATGGTTAGTCCTGCTGGGACCTCTCGCATGGCTGAATTGCTTAAGCCATCCTACCCACAAAAGGTCAGACTCATTGCAGCCAACTACTTCTTCAGAGCTGAAAACCTTCGTTTAGACACATTTGGTCTGCCGCTTAGGGCAGCATTCGAAGCAGCAACAGAACCTGAAATCCGCATGTCTTTGGCTATTGGATTAGGGAAGACGCAGCAAGACACGGCATTGTCGATGCTGTTGGAAACACTACCTCAAGAGGAGGATTATCGTGTACGTTGCAATATCATTCGTGCCTTCACTAATTTTCCATATGAGCGAGTTAGCCTAGCGGTATTCGCACGTTTGCAGGATGAGAGCCCTCAGGTTCGCCTACGAGCTGCACAATACTTTCTTGAAAAAGGGGAATCCCAAGACGCCGGCAACTACTGGAGAAGAGCCAAGGTGACCAGCCCCTGGCACGCCCAACTCACCCTTTATGCCGCCGCTAATCGACACCTCGCTCCCGCCGAACAAGAAGCAAAAAACATCCTTAATCGGGAACTGAGAAATCGATTCTTCCGAGCTCAATTGCCTTATGAAAAGGCAGCCGCGATTCAAGCCCTTGCTGAATTTCCTTGGAATTATCGCTTTATCCAGCGGGAAGGCTACAAAGACACGACTCACATCGTCCGGGGAGCCAGTGTTCAGGCCCTTTCCAAGATTATCAATATTCCAAATTTCAAAGCTGCCTTTGGCAATGCTTCCACCGGAATAGCCCGAACTTTAGCAGGCCATTTCCAAACGGCCATCAGTAGCGGTGACTCCTACATGATGTACCCTGCTGCTGGCGCGCTACAATCCGAAAATCAAGACTTTGCTGCCATGTTTACTGACCTCACCTTCCTGGATGAGGCGATCAGCAAACTAAAACTTCCTGGGGAAGTCGGGTTGTACAATAGCTTACAAGCTACCAAAGCTAAACTCAGTGGAGAGGCAGCCCCAACACCTGCTAATCCTGGTCATGAAAATGGTATCCAGTGGGCAAACCTGAGTGAGCTTGACCTTACCCCAGAGGCAATCATAAAAACCAATAAGGGAGATATCTCTATAGAACTGCTTCCCAATATAGCTCCGGGGTCTGTAGCCAACTTCCTTCAGCTAATCAAAGAAGGCTTCTATGATGGTAGAACTTTTCATCGCGTGATCCCCAATTTTGTGGCTCAAGTGGGAGAGGTAAAACCTCAAGAACGCGACGAAATCAATTATAATATTCGTTCTGAAATAAGCGAACTACACTACGATCAAGCAGGTCTGGTTGGCATGGCCCATGCTGGTTCCAATACCGAAAGCACACATTTTTTCGTTACCCACTCTCCAACACCACATTTAGACGGAAATTATACTATTTTTGCGCGGTTAAAATCGGGAGAGGATGTGCTACATAATCTCATGATTGGAGATGCTATTGAGCGCATAACGATACATTAATCATAGCTAGAATAGTGTTTTTCCTAGAGCAGGTATGATTCCTCATCCTACAGCTCGTCCTTCCCGAACGCCCATAATTGTTCCATTAGGCCTAAGGCCAATGATGGAGTTTGTGTACGCTTTACCAAATATTGCCAGTAATGAAAAACACACCACTAACCGAAAAGCACATTTCGCTTGGAGCCAAGATGGCGTCTTTCGCCGGTTACAACATGCCCATTTCTTATGCAGGAATCAAGGAGGAACACAAATGCGTTCGGGAGAATGTTGGTGTCTTTGACGTTTCTCACATGGGGGAATTCATCGTCAAGGGCCGTGAAGCATTGGATTTGATCCAGAAGGTAACAAGCAATGATGCCAGTAAACTCGCCATTGGACAAGCTCAGTACTCTTGCCTACCCAATTCGGAAGGAGGTATTGTAGATGATCTTTTGATCTATCGATTGGATGAAGATCAATGTGCGGAAGGAGAACAAGCCTATATGCTCGTTGTCAATGCCTCAAATATTGAGAAGGATTGGGAGTGGATCAATAAACACAATGACTTCGATACCCGTCTCATTAATATCTCTGATCAAACGGCTCTACTTGCCGTACAAGGCCCTAATGCCGCCCAGGTACTGCAATCCCTGACAGATGTAGCTTTGGATGATCTCGCCTATTACACCTTTACTAAGGGAGAAATGGCAGGCATACCTAATGTCTTGATTTCGGCTACCGGCTATACAGGGTCTGGTGGATTTGAGTTATACGTGGATCAGGAGCAAGCGCTAGCCCTTTGGGAAGCCGTATTTAAGGCCGGCGAAGCACAAGGCATCCAGCCGATTGGTTTAGGAGCCCGTGATACCTTACGCCTAGAAAAAGGGTACTGTCTGTATGGAAATGATATCGACGACACTACCTCTCCGATTGAAGCTGGCCTCGGCTGGATCACCAAAACAAAAAAAGGTGAATTCATTAGTCGTGACATTTTCATTAAGCACCGACAGGAAGGGGTAAGTCGCAAGCTAGTAGCTTTCAAGGCCGAAGGTCGTAGGGTTCCACGCCAGGGCTATACCATCGAAGATGAAAACGGAAAAGGGATCGGCAAAGTTACTTCTGGCAGCCTCTCTCCTAGCCTTGAAATCCCAATTGGCATGGGTTATGTTACAAAGGAATTATCTAAAGTAGGAACAAAAATTTGGATCTCCGTTGGGCGAAAAAGATTAGAAGCAGAGATCGTAAAAGCCCCCTTTGTTTAAGTAATTTCAGCCTTTTATAGTGCTTAGCTGGTACAGCTCCATAATTTCTTGTACCTTACGTTTCAGTTTTTTCTGAAAGTACAAACTATTGTTTAATCTTAGTGTTAAACAGCAAGACAACCGGCTGCTAGTTCATTTCCACAAAGAACCTGAATACTAATGGAGTTAAAAGAAGGAAAGGAAAGATTCATTCAAGCATGGGGAGCTTTAGGCTCCAACTGGGGCGTAAACCGAACCATGGCGCAAATTCATGCCCTACTACTCTTATCACCCGAAGCCCTATCTGCCGAGAATATCATGGAGGACTTGAAAATTTCTCGCGGAAATGCCAATATGAACATCCGCGCCCTGATTGATTGGGGACTGGTTTATAAGGAATTAAAACCAGGGGAAAGAAAGGAGTTTTTTATCGCAGAGAAGGACTTATGGGAAGTGGTAAAGCACATTATCATCCAACGCAAAAAGAAGGAACTAGAGCCTATGGTTAAGGTGCTGGATGAAATCTCAAGTGTAGAAGGTGATGATCCAGCGAGCGAGGAATTCATTAAGATGGTAAGGGAGATTAAACTCTTCAGCAGTAAAGCGGATTCTACCTTGGATACACTAGTGAAAGCAGACTCGAATTGGTTTGTCGGGACTTTCCTTAAAATGATCCGCTAGCAGAAAGGTATAAAAAGAAAGCGGGTAGATAAGACATCTTTAGAAAGTGTTTATCTACCCGCTTTGCTTTATGCTGCTTTATTTATCGTCGCCAAAAAAGGCAATAATTTTATCAGCTAGTTCTAGACCGATATTCGCTTGAGCTTCCACAGTTGAAGCCCCAATGTGCGGCGTAACGGATACTCTTGGATGCTGTAGCAATTCCTTACGTGGAGTAGGCTCATTTTCAAACACATCTAATCCAGCACCACCTACTTTTCCACTCGCCAATCCAGCAACAAGTGCTTCCTCATCTACCGTACCACCACGGGCAGCATTGATTAGGATCACTCCGTCCTTAGCCTTGGCCATTTCTTCTGGCCCAACCAAAGGCTTCCCAGCAAAAGGAACGTGTAGCGTAATGATATCAGCTTTGGCCAACATTTCATCCATCTCGTAAGTTTCAACCTTAACAGACAAACGTACTTTATCACTATGGTAAAGGTTGATATCAATATCCACTTCATCTACAAAGATATCGACTGGCATCACATTCATTCCCAGCGCAAGACCGATACGAGCTGTTTCCTGCCCGATACGACCAAAACCAATTACACCCAGCGTTTTACCTCTTAATTGAAATCCTTTAGAGTAGGCCTTTTTCAGGGCTTTGAAATTGGAGTCATCCGCACGCAAAGCCTGATTAGATTGATGAAGAAAACGAGCTAGTGAAAACATATGTGCAAAAGCCAATTCAGCTACCGATTGTGAGGAGGCTGCAGGCGTATTAAACACAGTTTTACCCTTCTCGCGAGCGTAATCATAGTCAATATTATCCAAACCCACCCCTGCTCTAGCGATGACTTTAAGTTTTGGACAAAGATCGATAAGATCCTTTCGGATCTTAGTAGCACTACGTACGATCACTACATCATAATCTGGCAATACTTCCGCTAACTTGTCTTGAGGAACCTTTTCAGTATCCACTTGGTAACCCGCTTCTTCCAATAGCGTTTTGCCATCTTCATGGATACCATCATTAGCAAGGATCTTAATCATTTTCTAAAAAATTTTGCTGGTTGTTTATGTGATTTGCAAATATAAACCTTCAAAATTAAAATCCTCTAATTGATCAAAGTTTTCCAGCGCTCGAAATAAGCTGAACATAACGTCCAGAAAACAAGCTAGTTAGGCAAAAAAAGTGGATAGCAATATAAAAAGGCGCAAGGCCTGATTTCATCAAAATCTTAGTAGGCCTAATTATTAACTTTCACACTAAAAGTTGGAAAGGTTGCCCCCGTATAATGGTTGAATGGTTTGTCAGATTTTACAGGAAAAGTATATCGATTCATGAAGCTGGAGAAG
>ENA-UENT01000778-UENT01000778.1-marine-metagenome-genome-assembly--contig:-NODE-778-length-13015-cov-3.869820_pt1 | contig 13015 bp, 8 predicted proteins | sample MGYA00237879_ERZ529330 | MGnify/ENA primary metagenome ERZ529330 (study PRJEB26372, sample SAMN05368345) | marine metagenome | biome: cultured habitat; feature: ocean water; material: water; isolation... | reverse complement strand
GCCCCAAAACGAAGCAAAAACGCTAGAAAATGCAAACTCCTCCGTCGAACAGTGCATTTTCAGGCCACCGCCACCTGTTTTAACGTATCTTAGGTAGTAAGAAATTTAATGCCTTGGCCCTGAATACTACCCAAGTACTTGACTATTTATTTTTTTGTTTCTCCTCAAGCGCAGGCAACTCCTCTAGGTAGGTTTCAGGGTCCCAGGTGATGCCCCAGCGTCCTACGTAGTCTTGTAGGCTACCCAAGCCCATTTCGGCTCTTCGCTTATCTACGTTCATTGGGTCATCCAATGGAAGGACATAGCTCTCTCCGGTTTCTTGGTCCCGACCGATCTGCGATCCATACATTTGGCGTTTCCCTTGACGGAGCGCTACTCGGTCCTCTAGTAGGGCGAGACTGCGCGCATTGGCATTTCCTTTCTCGACAGCTTCACGCATCATCGGTAAGTACTTTTCCTGGACTTCCAATGGGGCGTGTTGAATGACTAAAAATAGGGTTTGATTTCCTTTGCCGCCAATGATATCGGCGCCCAGCCAGCCTCGCTCGTCTAAGATTTTCATTACCCGGATCAAATTGATGGAGTCCTTAACTTCGATCTCTTTCCAGAGTTCTTTCATTTGGGGGGACTCCCAGCCATGTTCCTTTTCAATGGCTGCGATCTTGCGGCGTGGTCCTTGATCTTCATCAAAGATTTTTTCTAGCTGGGCAACCAAGGGTTTGTCATAGTTCTCCTCTTGCTTGTCTTTGTTGGCTTTCACGTGCTTTTTTACTTCTTCCCATCTGGAATCTTCATACAAGGAACTCAAGTCTGAATCTTTCAGCAAGTGATTGTAATTGGTGTAATGTCCTCCCTTCGCTATCTTTAGTAGTTGCACAAAGGCAGAATCCACCTGATTAGATAAGGCATAAGAACAAGCCGCATTATAGCGATCATTGATATAGCCCTTGTTGCCAAGTGCTACGAAGGCTTCGGCGTATTTCTCGGCAGAGGACTCCCAGGCTTTTTCATCGTAGAGTTTCTCGGCTTCGCCAATTAGGCTTTGGTATTTTGCTTCGTCTTGTGCAGAAAGATTAGAAATAGCCAATAGGAAAAAGGCTAGTAGTAGGGTGTAATTCTTCATACTGTGAAATGTGTGGTTTTGGTAGTTTAAGAAAATAGGGAAGTCAGAAATCAAATACTTCTGGCGCAATCCCATCCGATAGATGCGGTTTTGGCCAAAAAGGGTTTGTGGGCTGAAAAAAAAATGAGATTCTTGTAACACCATCCCTTTGTTGACATCCAATGGTTAAACAGAAAAATGAAAAATCCCTTGTCAGTTAAATATTCGGAGAAAGTGAATCGGGTATTAGTGGAGCAGTCACTGAGAGGTGATAAGTTGGCCTTAAATAATTTGATCAAACTACACCAATCCTTTATCTACAATGTGGCTTGGAAAATGGCGCACGATCCGAATGATGCATTGGATCTGACGCAAGAGACATTGATCAAGGTGATTACTAAGCTTTCCCAATTCAATTTCAGGAGCTCATTTCGAACTTGGCTATACCGAATCGTGGTGAATGAGTTCTTGCAGTCTAAGCGCAGGAAAGGGGAAGAGCAATTTAGCTCTTTCGAGGACTATGGAGAGCGCCTAGAGGCTATCCCCAACCCTAGTTTGACTAAAGAAGAAGAGATTGAGTACGAGGAGTTGTCCAAGGAAATGCAGATTCGTTGTATGTCGGGGATGTTGATGTGTTTGAATAGGGAACAGCGCTTGATCTTTATTTTGGGAGACACCTTTGGAGTCGACCACAAATTAGGGGCCGAGCTCTTTGATGTGAGCCCGCAGAACTTTAGGGTGAAGCTTCATCGGGCTAGAAGAGATCTTTTTAATTACATGACGGACAAGTGCGGCCTAGTAAATAAGGCCAATCCATGTCGCTGCCCCAAAAAGGCCAAAGCTTTGAAACAGATGGGTATGCTGGATGAACAAAAGATGATCTTCAACATCGCGACCAAGACCCGCATTGCCGACTTTGTGGAAGCAGAATACGAAACGCTCCACGATATCGTAGATGAGAAGTATTTATTTCTCTTCCGTCAGCACCCCACCCAAGAAAACTTTGATAAGCAAATGATTATTGATGAGGTCCTACAAGACGAGGAACTCATGAGACGCTTTAACTTTAATTGAAAAATTGTCTAAAACAGGTCACGATCTTGGCCTGATCAATCAATATTAAGTTTGTTAACCGGGATCTAGCCTAATCCAATTAGGGTGGGGGAGGTATGCTCGTATGCCACCCTGAATGTAGGATAGTCCATTAAAATTATCAATATGAAAGTATTACGGTTGCCCTTAATGCTCTTGGTTTTCTTTGCCACCATCCATACGGTTACCGGGCAAAGCATGAGCAAGAAATACAAGACAGTACATGTAAAAATGAAGATCAACGCGCCGGCAGAGCGCGTTTGGGAGGCTATGGTGCTCGACTATGGAGAGATTGGGAATTTCTCTCCCTACATTTTTTCCTCTAACTATGAGAATGGCTCCTTGAAGGGAGAAAAAGGAGCCGAACGGAAATGCCATTTTAATGCCAAACAAACGCGTTGGTCCCACGAAAAGATAATGGCGATTGATCATGAGAAGAGAGTAATGCGTAATGTCGTGATCGATGGGGCTAAGCTGCCGCTGAATTTTGATAATTCTCAGGCATTCTATCGAGTCAAAGACCATGGAGATGGCACCTGCACCGCCTCGTATGAATTTCAATTTCGTACCAAACCCGCCTTTATGGGCGGACTAGCTAAGGGGAGTTTCAAGAAACAGCTGGCGGGGACCTTGGTTGGCTTGAAGCACTATGTGGAGACGGGGGAGAAGGTGAACGGGACCAATGAGAAGTATAAGGAGATTAAGAAACAGTACCCTGAGGCCGTGATAGTGCGGTAAAGCTTAATACTGCTCTTATGTGAACTTCAGATATGGAGGTCATTGGCTGAACCAGTGGCCTCTTTGACATTCTGTTGTGTTCAGATTGAACCAGTGGTGCCTTCGCTTGTTATGCTAAAAATTGATCTCCTTAAAGTATTCAAATGCAAAAGCAAATTGTTAAGATATTCTCCTTTCTTCTGCCAAGTGCTATGACGCGCTTTGCTTATAAACAGTTGACCAACCCTCAAATTCGTAAGCTAAGACCCAACGAATTGGTCACTTTGGATAAAGCCCAGAAGGAGAAAATATCTTTCAAAGGCTTCGATATTCAGACCTATCATTGGCCAGGTGGCCCAGATTCTATACTGCTGATCCACGGTTGGGAAGGACAGGCCGGCAACTTTTCAGATATCATTGAGCGCTTAATTCAAGAAGGATATTCAGTTTATGCCTTCGATGGTCCTTCACATGGCTTTAGCAGCAGAGGGCGTACCAGCTTGTTTGAGTTTAGTGATCTGGTGGGCTTGATGGTAGAGCGGACTGGAGTGAAGAAATTGATAAGTCATTCTTTCGGCGGGGTAGCGACGGTGTATGGTTTGTATAAAAACCCTGTTCATACTATTGATAAATACCTATTGCTAACGAGCCCGGATCGCTTTCTGGATAGAATCGAAGGAGTGTCAGCACAAGTAGGAATCACCGACAAGGTGAAGCAGCGGTTAATTCGACGATTGGAAGAGGAAGCGCAGTTAAACGTTGAGGCCCTAAATATCAGCAGTTTTGCGCCGCAATTGGATGTCAAGAAAGCGATGATTATTCATGATAAAGGAGATAAAGTGATACCTATTGCTCAATCTAAGAGCATTCATAGAAACTGGCCGGTCTGTGATTTCGTAGAGATAGAAGGTACGGGGCATTTTCGAATCTTACGCACGGACTTTGTAATCGATAAAGTGGTTTCTTTTTTGGAAGAATAGTAATTAGATGTACCTTTTTTCGGACTAGAAATGTAGGATTTAATTATCCCTTTCACTCGCTTTTTGTTTACTTGCTGCTAATGAAAATCCAGGATTTTAGATAGATATGAATGCTATACAAGAATGGCTGGAAAAACCCTTTCCTTTGCTTCAACGCAAGAGAGACAAAGCGTTGATGATCCTGGCATTTGGTGTATTTATTTACTTGTATTTATTGCTGTATAGACCCTTCGGTGGATCTGAGTTGGGAAAGGATGGGGTTTGGTTCTTTGCAGGTTTCGGTGGCGTGGTGATGTTCAGTTTGGCGATTAATTATCTGGTAATGCCTTACCTGTTCAAGAAGACTTTTAACCCGGAGACTTGGAATGTCAGAAAGGAATTCTTTTTTATCCTATCCTCGTTTATTCTGATCGGCTTTTTGAACTACTTGTACAATGCTACCGTCGGGGCTGGAATTGCACCTGAACGTACTTTACTTCAATTCATGGGTATTACGGTAGCGGTAGGGCTATTTCCTGTGGTAGTGATGATCTTTTTGATGGAACTGTACCTCAATCGGCGAAACCAACAAAGTGCTTCAGTATTGGCGCAGGAGCTGGTGGAGCGCCCGCATGAGGAGGACAATACCAAAGTCCTGCAGATTGTTCCGGAAACAAGCAAGTCCAAACCGCTGGAGATTCCTGCTGCTGATTTCATCTTTGCAGAATCTGATAATAACTATGTGACCGTTTACTTTGAAGATAATGGAGAAACCAAGCGAGAACTAATTCGACTTTCCATCAAGCGCCTGGCCGAACAGATATCTGATGCTAAGGAGATCATCCGCTGTCATCGGTCCTATTTGGTGAATAAAAATCGGATCCAGGATGTCGAGGGTAATGCCCGATCTCTATCTGTGAAATTAGAAGGGGTAGAGGAAGGAATACCAGTCTCTCGGAGCTTTCCGAAGGCGGAGTTGTTGTAGGGCTAGATAAAACATAAAATGCGGAAGCAAGGAATATTGCTTCCGCATTTTATTTGTCCGGCGCTATTTTATTTTACTTAGCCCTCTTACCAGGCGTGTAGGTTTCTTCTGCTCTCTTTTCGATGTCCTCTCGGTAGAAGGGTACATCTTTGAATTGCACATCCACATAGGGTTGGGCTTGATCAAAGAAGTGCGGAGAGGCTGGGTCGCCACTTTGCCCGCCGGCCAACAAACTTTTGGCTTTTACTTTCTCTCCAAATTCTACCACGGCCACGAAGCTATTTCCGCGGGTGCCATAGAGTTTCTTGGTGGTTTGCACCCCACGCGCGCCATAGGCCGCTAATGCGCCCCAGCGACCAGAAGCTAATCCAACTGGAATACTTGGCTGCTCATCATCAAATTTGGATTTGATATCACCATTGAGGCGCTGGAAGCGGTTAATTTCACCCCATGCGGTATCCCAACTGCCAAAATCTTCGGTCAACTTGTCCAATGTCTGTTGGAAAAAGGAGAGTCGTTCCGCTGGCGGATTGTCCCTGGAGAAGTATTCGTAGGCTGCCATGCCTCGGGTGCCTTCCGGAGCCTCTCCTTCGGATAGGATAGCCGTACCATAGAAATGAGCTAATGACATGGCCACGGATGCTGCGCCCGTCTTAAAGTCCCATCCTCGCAGGACCTCAATCGCCTTCCCCATTTCTTCGTCCTTTTCACCAGCCTGATCATAAGCTGCAATCAATCCTGGGATCAATACCTCAAAGGCCGGCAGGGTAGGCTCATAGGCCAACGATATGAGTTTATCCAAGGTGAAATCCTTTGCTCCTGTGAGGAGGCGAATAGCATGGACGCCGCGATAATTCTCTCGGTTGAGCGACATATAATAGGGATAGTCTTCTACCTTAGGACTGTTCTCGGCAGCCGAGGTGAATGGCGTAGAGTTACAATTCTGAATCCAACCATTGGGAGGATTCAACACCACGATGGCTTCATCCACCGGATGTAATCCTTGCCAATCGGTAGCGGGATTACTGCCATCTACTGGCCTCGCGTAATTGAACTGAACATCTCGGATGGGAATGTAATTACCGTGATAATAAGCAATGTTTCCGCCTGCATCTGCATAGACCGTATTGTTACTGGAGTTGGTCCGCATGTTCATCATGGCACGGAACTCCTCATGCCCGCCCAACTTAGTTCTTACGTAGGACTGGGTCAAAGCTTTCACTGGCTCCCACATCAAGGCAGTAGCCACCCATTTATCGTCAATTTTATGAGTGATTGGGCCATGATGAGTGTGATACATCGGGAAAGTTTTTTCTTTCATTCCATTTTCACCATCCTTGTACTTTAAGGTTACTTCAGACTGTTCCACCTCTCGCATCTCATCCCCGTACTTATACAGCATCTTACCATCCTTTTCCTCAATCACTTCCAAGAATTCGTCAATGACATCGGTGTAGGTAGAAGTATGCATCCAACCCGTTTTTTCATTGAAACCCTGATAGATAAAGAATTGCCCCCAGGTCACAGCTCCATAGGCATTTAATCCTTCTTCACTTACGGCATGCACCTCTCCCCGAAAGTAAAAGGAAGTGTGCGGATTGATCAGTAGCATGGCATTTCCTGACTCCGTCAAGTCTCCGGCTAGTGCTATCCCATTAGACCCTCTAGGCTCATCATTGGGATCAAAATGTATCAAACCATCCCCATGCTCATTGAGCGATAAGGATTCATCCTCTTCATAAAAAGCTTTAATCCGTCTGGTTGACACCCTTTCAATATCTCCACCAATGGAACCTTCACTGAAGTACATCGGCATCCATGGCTCAAAGCGCGTCAACAGGCGAGGCTTGACCTCCGGGTGAGTATGTAAGTAATAATTAATACCATCCGCAAAGGCATTGCACAATTGCTTCAACCATTCTGGGCTGCTCTCGTAATTGGCGATGGCCTCTTCTTTGGTCATGAACAGGCGAGCACGCAGGTCACTATACAGCGCCTCTTCTCCTTCGACTTCGGCCAATCGGCCGGTAGCCCAGATGTAATTTTGCTCCACGCGACTGAAGTCATCTTCACACTGTGCATATAACAGGCCAAACACTGCGTCCGCGTCCGTTTCTCCGAAGATGTGTGGGACGCCAAAATCATCCCGTATAATTTCGATATTGGCCGCTTGCGCCTCCCACTTCGCTACCTCCGGATCAACTTGCTGCTTGACACAAGAAACGAGACCAATCAATAATAGAAAAAAGTAAAACCGTTTCATTTAATATATTTAAGTGGCCGGATGAGACTCACCCGGTGAGTGTAAAAAGTCAGGTATGAAATTAGTCATAATTATCGGACCGCCCGCCGTGGGTAAAATGACCGTTGGGCGAGCCCTGGAAAAGATAACAGATTTGAAGTTGTTTCACAATCATATGTCGATAGAATTGGTGCTCAACTTCTTCCCATTTGACTCTCCCAGTTTCAGTAAACTGGTCAATGATATCCGCTTCGGAATCTTTCGGGAAGTAGCTAAAAGTGAATTGGGAGGTTTGATCTTTACCCTGGTGTGGGATTTTGATTGTAAGGAAGACGAAGAATTTGTGGATGAGATTATCGCTGTTTTCAAGGAACGAGATGCCGAAATCTGTTTGGTAGAGCTCTCAGCGGATTTGGAGGAACGCTTGGAGCGCAACCGTCATGAGGATCGCCTAGCTGCTAAGCCTTCAAAGCGGGATGTGGAATGGTCGGAAAAGGTAATGCTGTACCACGAAAAGAAGTACCGAATGAATTCCAGGGAGGGAGAGTTTCCAGAGAAGGCCTTGCTTAGAATCAACAATACCCATCGCAGTCCAGAAGAGGTAGCACTACAAATTAAAATGCATTTTGATTTGTAGGTTACTTCGTATGCAAGAACTCAATACAGGAACTGATTTAAACTTATTCATCTGGACTGCGGCCTAAAGCCTTGAATCTCCTGATCTTCAGCTTTTTCCTGGCTGGCTGGCGCCACCAGACAGGTTCGTCCCAGACCTTCCAGGCCCCGTTCCGGGGTTACGGAATATGAAAACTGCCTGGCTAGCACCAGCAGACAGACTCAAAAAGAGCCTCGACAGTAAATCCAATGCTTTGGCATCGTCGGCAGCCAATAAGTTTGAATCAGTTCCATTATAAATCGACGGTATGCCTACAATTGGCAAATAAATCTTGTAGAATAGTAAAGCATTTCTTGGCAGTTAATGATCTACTCACGAAATTGAGCGTTCTCAAAGTTTTGACTAATTATACCTGAGGTCAATTTTGAGAATCCTACCCGACAACCTCTTAGTTGCCTAGAGATAGACTCATGAATTTGTAGGGTTAATATTCTGTCAAGGCACTTTGAAAAGGTTCTCTCTCCCCAAAACAAAATAACAAAAAGGCCGTTTCTAATCGTTGTGAAATTGGAGCTGATGAAGCAGATTAAGGCTAGGTGTATAGTGTTCTTTTTGATCCTGGGAGTGGCTTTCCATCTTCAGGCACAGCTCCCTACATCCCTTCCCGAACTTCAGCCTTCCTATAGTCATGATTTTCTACAAGGTAAAGAGGGGGTCCGAGTAGATTGTATTTCGAATGTCTACAAGGATCGGAAAGGACGGATATGGTACAAGACCTGTGGTCAAGCAGTGACTAAAGGTCTTTTGATGCTCCAATACGATGGTTACCGACATGAGCCACTTACCTATATGCAAGACCAAGCTGAATCTCCCGATCAGGCAGAGTTAGAGGAGTTGATAGCTTATGATTTTAAATTCTTTGACTTAGTTTCAGATAATCAGGTTTTTGGTAGCTACAACCATAAGGAAGATGGTACGGGAGGTGTTTTTTTAATGGATTTGACGACTAGGAAGGTGCACTTCCCCCCGACGAAAGGGTTGAACGAGGGATTGTATGATTTGCGCTATCGGTCCGACTCCTCTCTGCTGATAACAACTGTGCGGAAAGGGGAGGTGGCGATTCATGCCCTAGCTAACCATCAGTTAGATACTTTATTGGTGTTCCAACATCCTAATTTGAGCGAGCCAGACTTATCTCCAGAGTACGGAGCGCTATATACGGAACAAACGCTATGGTTCTATTTTAGAGGCCTTCCCTTGGTGGCAGTAGATCTAGCCACAAAATCGAAGCGAAGCTTTACGATAGCCGATTTTCCGCAGCAAGATCAATTGCGCTTGTCCCAGGAGTTGCAACAAAGGCCGTATGGTTTTGAGTTTGCGGTGATGGACTCAGGTAAGTTATATGTCAGAATCGGGCCTGATTTTTTTCAATATGATGAGGGTGCTGACCGATTTTTACCTTTGCAACGTGACTTTATCCAAGGATACAAGGCACTTGGACTATATCAGGATCAAAGTCAAAACATCTGCTTTTTTTGGGAAGATGGTAGCGGTCAACGGCAAGCTGTCGTAGAGGATGCGCAAGGTACGCCCTACAATTATTCTACTTTCTTTGAGGGGGTGTCCCCGAATAATCTACAGGCGGTGCTCGCTAAAGATTTTTTTCGGGAGCTAATGATATCCGAAACGGGAAGCCTTCGCTCTATATATGTGCAGGAACGGAGCGCAGTGCAAAATGCTTTAGATGGTTATTTCATCAGCTCTACGATGGAACAATTGGATGGCTCATTCCTGGTCAATACAGTTTTTGATGGATGGTTTCAATTGAGTGCAGATGGTAGTCAATCGAAGGCCCTGAAGCAGCCAGTAGAATGTAGCACCGAGCTCCTTTCAAGTGGAGCAAGCATGGTCCAACAGATTATTCCAGATACCGAGGACAACCTTTGGTGGATAAAAAGCGGCAGATTGTATCAATATCACCTCCCGTCGAAAACGTGCCAAACCCATGACCTTTCCTTTGGTTCCGCTAAGGGGGCAAAAAGCTTAGCTCTATTCGCCAGGTTGGAGGAGCGGAAATTTGTGTTTACGAACTGGGGGAATGAACTGCTGTTTTTTGACTTAGATAAAGGCCAGTCTTTTGTCCCCGGAGGAACCATACCTCGACGCTTAAGTGGCAAAATATACGATTTCATGGTGGGCCAGGAAGGGATACTCTGGGTGCCAACGGCCGACGGACTGTATAAGCTCGACTGGAAAAATCAACAGGGCAGTAGAATAGGTAAGGAGGTTGGTTTTGGCCAGGAAATTTTCCAATGTATCTACCAAGAAGACGCTGGAAGGCTCTGGCTGGGAACCGCCGCTAATGGAATTTACATCTACAATCCCAAGACCAGCCTAATTGAAAAAGTGATCACACAAGATCAGGGACTGGCCTATAACTCGATCATGAGTATTTTCCCGGATCAGCAAGGAGATATTTGGGTCACTACTGAAAACGGTATTAACGTGCTAAGCTCAGAAGGAGAGGTGATAGGCATCTTGGATACGAATGAGGGCTTAAATGATAATCTGTTTAACCGCTTTGATCCTTTTGTAGCTAAGGATGGACGTATACTGGTGGGAAATCAAAAAGGGCTTAATATCATTGATCCGGTCGCCGTGAAATCACTTTTACAGCGAGATCAGGGGCAGAAACGGATCTTCCTCACGGAAATGAGATACTATGATGAAGCAGCAGGGGAAGAAGTGAGTTATGCACCCCATGAATTGCCCTCGAAAGTAGTGCACCTTCCTGCGGATCATCGTAATCTCAACCTAAGTTTCGGTATTTCTACCTACGTAGAGCCCAACCGCCATAACTATGCTTACCGCCTGTTGGGCTTAGAGGAGGATTGGAATTATCTGGGGCCGCAACACACCCTTAATTTGGCCAGCCTGCCTGCTGGTCGGTACACGCTTCAGATTAAGGCCGGGGATTTTCGGAATAATTGGAGTGTCAACTGGCTGGAAATTCCTATCCAAGCAGAAGAGTTTTTCTATAAGACCATTTGGTTCTATTTGCTCTGTGTCGCCCTCTTATTAGGCTTGGGCCTTGCTTGGGTGTATCGGATCCGCAGGGATAAGATTGTATTGGAAGCTACGGTAGCCAGTAGAACCCAACAAATTCAGGCCCAGGCGGAACAGTTGAAAAAATTAGACCAGTTCAAATCTCGCCTATTCTCCAACATTTCCCATGAGTTTCGTACCCCGCTGACGATCATGTCGGGGATGCTGGATCAGATAGAGAAGAATCCTAAGGATTGGCTCAAGAAAGGAGTGGGGATGATTAGGAAAAACAACGCCAATTTGCTGGATCTCGTCAATCAGATGCTAGAACTGCAAAAAGTAGAATCAGGTAATCTCAAGATTAACTGGCAACAAGGTGATATTGTCCCTTTTTTGCGGAACATCTTCGAGCAGTTTCGCGCCTATGCCCAAAGTAAGCAACAGCACCTGGAGTTTGTTGCTGCGGAGGAGTCTGTCCAAATGGATTATGATTCAGAAAAAGTCCTGCGCATTGTCTCCAATCTCTTGTCGAATGCGATCAAATTTACACCAGAACAAGGACAAGTCACCTTTGTAGTGTCCACTGGTACGAATAAGGCACTCGCCTCCGCTCACTGCTTGGTGTTGGCAGTAAAGGACACTGGCCCTGGGATACCCAAAGATCAAGTTGCTCGTATCTTTGACCGCTTTTTCCAGGCTGATAGCAACGAATTGGGGACCGGAACCGGAACGGGGATCGGCCTGTCATTGATTCAAGAATTAGTCCAGTTATTCCAGGGTAAGATTGAAGTGAGCAGTGAGGAAGGAAATGGGACGACCTTTAAGGTGTTTTTGCCCATTACCCAAAAAGCTGCTCCCGGTCAAAGTGAGGATCAACTAAGTATACCCACTGCCGTTTTTGGGGTGAAAGGTCCGATCGAAAAACAGCGCTTGAGTGCTGCTGACTACCCCATTGCGCTAGTTGTTGAAGATAACCTTGACATTGCTAGTTATTTACAGCTTTGTCTGGAAGAGCGCTATCAGCTGCAATTTGCCACCAATGGACAAGAAGGTATAGATCGAGCCTGTGAGGAGATTCCAGATATTATCATTAGTGATGTCATGATGCCCGAAAAGGACGGCTTCGAGCTTTGTGAGACCTTGAAGGAGGACGTCCGTACCAGTCATATTCCCATTATCCTGCTCACGGCTAAATCCGATGTAGAATCCCGCCTGAAGGGCTTGAAGCATGGAGCAGATGATTATTTGGCTAAGCCTTTTAATGAAGAAGAACTACTCGTTCGGATGCAAAACTTATTGCAGCTTCGTCGTAAACTACAGGAAAGATACCAGGATGTCTATGCGCAACCGCTACCCTTGGCAAAAATGGCCGAGCCTACTATTGAAGATGCTTTCATTCAAAAAGTAAGAGAAATCTTAGAGGATCGCATGATAGATCCTGGTTTTGATCTGGATAGCCTCAGCAGCGCTCTGAACTTGAGCCGTTCAAATCTCTACCGAAAAATCAAGGCCTTAACGGGGCGCTCTCCGGCCGTTTATCTTCGGTCCTTGCGACTGCAAAAAGCTCGGCAAATATTACAATCTTCCGATGTTTCTGTTAAGCAGGTAGCCTACGATGTAGGTTTTTCAGACCCTTCTTATTTCTCCAGGAGTTATACCGAGGAATTCGGTGAAAGCCCCAGCCATACTGGCCTTTAAACCCGTCCTGACCATATAATACATGTTGCTGAACGTATAGTACATGCGTTTGAACAGATACTTCATGCCCTTGACGGAATAGTCCAATGCCTTTTTCTTCCCATCCCGCACCTTTGTCGTGAACAAAATAATTCCAATTGTGGCAATACGAAGTGAGCTCTTTATTAGCGACTTCTTCATCCCTCTTGCCATAGTCTAAAGTACACAAAACATGATGAATCGATTAACAATTAGTAGCTGCTGTTGGCTACTCCTATTACTACTCAATACGGTCTGGCTACAGGCTCAGACAGACCTACCTTACAATCAGACGACGACTATTAATACCTTAACTTCGGATGATTTTCGGGTTCCAGAAGGGCCAGGTACTCTTACCATAGAAGTGAAGGGAGCCGATGGCGGCCACGCCCGTTTAGATGGTGGTACCTGTGATGTACGGGTAAGAGGGGGCGAAGGGGCTACCATGAAGGCTACTTTTGTTTTAGGCAATTCAGCCAGTGAATTAAGACCGGGCGGATTACTGCGCGTCTTTGCGGGTCGTGCGGGACAAACGGATGAA
>ENA-UENT01000777-UENT01000777.1-marine-metagenome-genome-assembly--contig:-NODE-777-length-13050-cov-8.278636_pt1 | contig 13050 bp, 12 predicted proteins | sample MGYA00237879_ERZ529330 | MGnify/ENA primary metagenome ERZ529330 (study PRJEB26372, sample SAMN05368345) | marine metagenome | biome: cultured habitat; feature: ocean water; material: water; isolation... | reverse complement strand
GCCAGTAGGTGACCACTTCGTATTGCGTATAAAACCAAAATAACACCACACACCCAACTAAAAATGAAGCAACTCCTACTCTTGCTTGGGTTCCTGGCTTTGTCTTTGCCAGGCCTCGCTCAAAAGCATACCATTAGTGGCTACCTTAGGGATGCCACCTCTGGTGAACCGCTCATCAGCGCTAATATTTACGACCGGTACTCGGATCAGGGGACCGTTACCAATGTGTACGGATTCTACAGCCTGACGCTGCCTGCTGATTCTGTGCACATCAATTTTTCCTACATTGGCTACGAATCGGTCGAATATGCCTTTCTCCTCAAACAGGATACCGCTTTAAATATCGACCTGGACGGAGCTGTACAGCTGGAAGAGGTCGTGGTGCGGGCCTCTCGTCAGGGCGAACGCATCGAAGAGCGCAGTCAGATGAGCCAAATGACCGTACCGGTAGAGCAAATCAAAATGGCCCCGGTACTTCTCGGCGAAACTGATGTACTCAAAACTCTTCAGCTCTTGCCCGGCGTGCAGTCGGGTGGGGAAGGGCAGACCGGGCTCTACGTTCGCGGCGGCAGCCCTGATCAAAACCTGGTGCTGCTCGATGGGGTGCCCATCTACAATACTTCTCACCTGTTGGGTATCTTCTCGGTTTTCAACGCCGATGCCGTCAAGAACGTCACCCTGACTAAAGGCGGCTTCCCGGCGCGCTACGGTGGGCGCCTGTCTTCTATTCTGGAAATCAATATGAAGGAAGGCAACCTGCAGGAATGGCATGGGGAGGGCGCTATTGGCATGATCAGTTCCCGGCTGACTCTGGAAGGCCCCATCAAAAAAGATAAAACCTCCATTCTGGTCTCTGGCCGGCGGACGTACGCCGATTTGCTGTTTCGGCCTATTGTGGCTTTGGCCAATCAGCAGTCTGAGGAGGACGTCAAAATAAAGCTGCACTTCTATGACTTCAACGCCAAGTTGCAGCACAAATTCAATGATAAGCACCGCCTGTACCTTAGTGCCTACCTGGGGGCAGATGTGTTCTTTACAGATGTGACAGACGACGAAGACAGCTTCGGTGGCGGTATCGACTGGGGCAACAGTATTTCTGCTCTGCGCTGGAACTGGCAGATCAACAACAAGCTCTTTGCCAATACCACGCTGACCTACAGCCGTTTCCAGATTGATGTGATCGCCGAACAAAGCAGCCGCTATAATGATGGGTCAGAAGAAAGCTTTTCTGCCAACTACTTTTCCGGAATTGAAGACTGGGCGGGCCGGATTGATTTCGATTACCTGCCTGCCCCCGGGCATTATATCCGCTTTGGAGGGGGCGTGACGAACCATACCTATCGCCCGGGCGCGCTAAGCTTGGATGTTGCCTTCGATCAGGAACGTTTTGATACACTTATCGGCTCACAGAATGAGTTTTCCGATGAGCTGTTTATCTACGTGGAAGACGATATGCAGCTGGGCAAGCTCAAAGCCAACGTAGGCCTGCATGGCTCGGGCTTCAAGGTAGGCGATGAGTTTTACACTTCGCTGCAGCCGCGTATCGGGCTCAATTACCTGCTGCCAAAGGATGTGGCCCTGAAAGCCTCGTTCGCCACCATGGCACAGTTCATCAACCTGCTGACGAGCGAGTCCTTCAGTTTGCCTACTGACTTGTGGGTACCGAGCACGGAGCGCATCAAGCCACAGCAAAGCTGGCAGGTAGCTGCGGGCGCAGCCAAGACCTTTGGCGATGGGATAGAAGTCAGCCTGGAGGGGTATTACAAAAAAATGCACAACGTCATTTCCTATAAAGAGGGGGCGAGCTTTCTGTTTGGGCTGGAAAACGACTGGCAGGATAAAGTCACGCAGGGCGAAGGCGAAAGCTACGGCGCCGAGCTTTTCGTGCAGAAAAAATTTGGGCGTACCACCGGCTGGCTGGGCTATACGCTGAGCTGGAACTACCGGCAGTTTGACGAAATCAACGGCGGTCGGCGCTACCCCTTCCGCTACGACCGGCGGCATGACCTTTCTCTGGTGGTCAATCACGATTTTAATGAACGCATCTCCCTTTCCGGAGCCTGGGTATATGGGACTGGCAATGCCGTTACACTCAATACTTTTGAGTACCCGATCAACTACTTTGGATCTGATTTTTTCAGTGGTTTTAATACCATTCAGAGTGGGGGAGAGCGCAATGCCTTCCGCATGACGGACTACCACCGCCTGGACCTTAGCTTACGCATGACGAAACAGATGAAGCGTCACGTGCGAACCTGGGTATTCGGAGTGTACAATGCCTATTTCCATCGCAATCCCTACTTCATTCTCGCTGACCGGGACCTGGTACAGCAGCCGGACGGTAGCTTCGAGGAGCAGCCGGTTTTCCGCGAAGTGAGTATTCTGCCCATCATTCCATCCATTTCTTACCAGTTCAAATTTTAACACCATGCGCCATATCCTATTTTTCGCAATCGGCCTGTTGACGGCAATGAGCTTTTCCTCCTGCGGAGAAGATGCTTTTACCCAAATCGTAGACATTGAGCTGCCGGAGCATGAGCCGCGCCTGGCCGTGCACGCCCTGGCATTTAGCGAAAGTGATGCCTTTGGTGTTCTGGTCTCCAACAGCCGTAGTGTCCTTTCAAAAGAGGAGTTCTCGGTCTTTCCGGACGCCGAAATCCAGTTTTCCGGCCCGAATGTAGATGGTGTAACTTTTTCCTATGCTCCGGACGATGGCCGGCACTATACTGTGCTAAGTCAGGGTTGGGCCGCGGGAGATGAAGTGTACACCCTTGATATACAGCAAACGGATTACCCTTCAATCAGAGCACAACAACGAATGCCCAGGGCACCAATTGTTTTGGACGTTACCGTTGATGAAGAAGGGGCACTCAGCGAGAGCGGAGAGCGGCTGGATGAGATTGTCATTGAAATACAAGATGAGCCAGGTGAGCATTACTATGCGCTGCAAGGCGAGGTCGATTACCGGTATGTAGATGAAAACAACGACACCATTTCGGGCTATTACTCCGTTTGGCTGGAATCCAATGACCCTATCCTTTCCTACGCTGAGGTAGACCGTAGAGGTGCGCTGATTTGTTCGGATGGTGCTTTCAATGGTAACACCTATCGCTTTGCTACCTATACCTGGGAGGATCTGCCAATCGGGCTTATGTCAGGGAGCAAGTTGCGGATACGGGTTACGAGTTTGTCGCGGGATGCTTTCCTGTACTACCGCTCTCTGGACCAATACTGGGGGGCAGATGGTAATCCCTTCGCTGAACCCGTGACGGTCCACAGCAATATTGAGAACGGATACGGGATTTTCGGGCTGGGGCATACGCGGGTGTTTTCTGTGGACCTTTAGGGTTCTGTGCATTGGAGCCGGGCATAAATGGATGGACTTAAGCCCTGCTCTTTTTCCCAGCTCCCGTCCGCTTTCCTTACAACTGTGAGATACGGAGCATTGCGTTTGGCTTTGAATAGCACAAAGCCTTTGGTATCTATGTTATGTAAAAATTCAAGGGTGACAAAAAAGCTTCCGTTTACGTTAACCGGGGACGCGCTAAGATCAATCACCGTTGATTTATTGGCTGCTGCGTGGGTGAAAATCCGGGACTTTTGGAGCGGTCTTCCTGGTAGGCTATCTACGGCTTCATATAGGTTGACTTCAATCAATACGGAGTCAGGTTCTGACTGTGCCAAGTTAAAGCCTATCTGTTCAATCAGGCAGACCGCTTCATTAGGGATGAGTATTCCCACTTCGCCACCTCTGCTTTTCCCGGTAACATTATATCCATATTGATATAGCTTCCACCGGGCTTTGACGCCAGCTGACTTCTTCCGGTACGATACGGCAGCCTCAGTAATTTCGGCGGTAGCGGTTTCGTAAGTTTGAGGTGTTAATGTAATCTGGCAGGGAGATAACTGCGCTACTTCTCCTACTGTACTCGCCAGCGTTTTGTAGCCAATACAGGAAAACAACAGGGTATCATTAGGGCGGAATTTAGCTGGCTCAAAGGTGAATTTCCCTTCACCTCCGGCGATCAATCCGTTTTGGAGAACAGGATTGTAAATGTTGACGTAAGGCACTTCCTGCCCTTTCGTATCAAGGATTTGGCAGACTTTTCCCTGAGCCTGAAGTGTAGGTACTGTCAGAAGGAGTGCGAAGCCAATAAACAATCTCATGTCTTTTAAAGCTTTTGGTCGGCGTGAAAAAGACGGATAAGTAGGGAAATTGGTTACACCAATTATCGTTTTTTACTCCACTTATTTCGGCACCCGGATCTCATACTCCTGTCCGGGGCGTACCGTAAGCCGGGAGTCGAGCAGCCAGGGGTTGTACACTTTGAGCATGCGGTAGGTGGTACCCTGCTTGCGGGCAAAATCGCCGAGATTATTAATGGTTTCGGTTACTTTGACCGCTTCATAATTGTCCAGAGGCGGGTAACCATCTTCGTCCTCCAGGTAAAACCCGAACTCATCCGGGCGGCTGAGGATTTCCTTGATGGCGACCAGACGGAAAATGTAGCGTGCAGTTTCTGCGTTGAGGTTGAGATCGTAGTAGGTCTCAGCCCGCTGCGTCTCTATTTCGTCTTTGATATTGCCATAGCCGGCGTTGTAGGCTGCGGCTGCCATTGTCCAGGTTCCAAAACTGCGTTGGTATTGCTTAAGGACTTTGCAGGCGGCTTCGGTTGCTTTTTCGTAATGGTAGCGTTCATCCACTTCATTACTGACTTCCAGCCCATGTTCACGGGCGGTGGCGCTCATAATTTGCCAGAGCCCGCGGGCACCGGCCGGAGAGACCACATTGCGCAGGCTGCTTTCGGCAACGGCCAGGTATTTGAAGTCTTCCGGAATGCCGGCTTCGGCCAGCTTTTGCTCAATCATGGGGAAGAACTTGTACGCATTCTTCAGGTTGAGCAAGGTGCTGCTGTGCCAGTAGGTGTTAACCAGCAGTTCCCGGTCGAGGCGTTCGCGTACATCAAAATTATCCATAGGAAGGGGCTCCCCTGCGAAGTCGAATTCCCGGTCCAGGTCTACGGGTTTGACAACCTGTGGGATATCCTTATCAGGCCGGTAGTTGGGCTGGCCTTCGGGCTCATCGGTGGAGGTAAAGATGGCGATGCCCAGAAAGGCAGCTAAAGCAATATTCAGGTACTGCAGGTGACGACTGTTCATGGGTAATACGTTTTCAGCAAAGCAATACAAAAAGATACGGCTTTGCTGTTAATTTTTCAAGAGGAATAGGATCCGGCGGTATAATTATTTATTCCGGGGGCGTTTGAAGATGGGCACGGTAGAGCAGGGCTCTCCAAACATAATGCTTTTGGCTACCGGCCTGAGGCGCTTGGTCAGTTCAAGGTAAGCCTGTGGGGGGATTGCCTTGCCGTCGGTGCAGCCCTTTAGGATGACCCGTTGATCCTGATACTTTTCGAGGTCAAGCGCATGAAGCTTCTGCGTGAAAAAAGTGCGGTAGTAATCTTCAGGCCGCCCCTGGAAGACATCCTGAGCATGTGGCGCGGCATGGGATGCGATAAGCATATAGGCCCACATTGGGATGATGGCATCCGTTGAGCAATAGACCAACAGCACTTTACCTTCGTATTGCGTCCAGTCGTGGTGGTTCATGGCCTCCCGGAAATCCTTCTCTTTAAGGAGCAGTTCCTTAAAGAGGTAATCTTTAATGTCCAGCTCTGCCAGTTCGACATTTGGCCAGAACTCCTCCAGCTTAAGCGTAATTAGCCCGCTGGCGGCTACTTTATTAACGAGTGGTGGATTGCTGTTACTCATAATTATTCCTCTTCTTCCCGGTTGTCACCTTCCGTGACATCCTCTTCAATAGGCGCTTTTTCGCCGATTTCAAAATCTGCTTCTTTAAACTCTTTAGGCTTGGGCAGGTCCTCCAGGCTTTTCAGGCCGAAGTAGTCCATGAATTTGGCACTTGTGCCGTAGAGCAATGGCCGGCCCGGGCCTTCGTCCCGCCCTGTAATTTCAACAAGCTCCTTTTCCAATAGTTTTTGTACAGAATAATCACAGCTTACGCCCCGGATTTTTTCCATATCCGATTTGGTGATGGGCTGCCGGTAGGCGATGATGGAAAGGGTCTCCAGTGCAGCCCTCGAGAGCCGTTTGCGGGTCGTCTGCCGCAGGAAAGTACCCACCGTATTGTGGTAAGCGGGTTTGGTCAGAAACTGGTAGCCCCCCGCAATCTCTGTCAGCTCAAAGCCGTAGCCTTCCTGCGCATAGCGAGCCTGCAGGGTAGTAATACCTTCCATGAGTTCCTCGTCTTTAAAGGTAGCCTCCAAAACTGTTTCCAGGCAGTCGCGGATTTCCTTTAGCGTGATCGGCTCATCCGAAGCAAAAATCAGGCTTTCGATATGTGGGATGATTGGGTCCAAACCGTATGTTTTTTGCGAAAATAGGTGAACGCCCCGGTATTTAGTAGTTTGATATCAATAAAGGATGCAATTTTCTTTAGCGAATCAAAATGGTCACCTTTATTTTTTTCTCCAGCACTTACAAGCATTGCTGCTGCCGGGCATTCTTAAAATCGACGGAACGGATGAGCCGTTTGTAGGTCTGCTCATTGGCGAAGGGATTATCTGTCGAGGAGGCCGTTTGGGAAATGAATGCAGCATAGCCCAAAAGCCCCTGCTGAGCGTAGGCAATATCAAGCAGGCATTCGATGAGAGTTTCCGACTGATCGGGATGTTGGCGGGCCTGCTGCTGCCAGGCGAGCTTCCGGTAATACCGTATCTGTTCTTCCGTTGGGTTATCAAGCTGAATGCTATTCCATCCCGGGCGGTCGCCAACGTAGCGGACGGCAAACTGATCGCCCTCTTTCAGGGGCAAGCCGTTGGGCAGGACTATATTAGGCATGGGAGGAAGCGCCTCCCGCCCGCTGTAGGACTGCCCATTCACAATAAAGCTGTACCGAACGGTGGTTTGGTCCTCATGCTGGTAGATGCCTTCCACTTTGCCCTCTGCCATTTTACCATGCTGAAGAATGAGTTCTGCCCGCGCGGCAGGGTCCCCCTGATCCTCTTTCTGGCTGCGGCCAATAATGGTGACTACCGTGACTGCCAGGGCCAGCAAGGCTACAAAAATCAGCGTCTGTTTCCAGTGTTTTTTTTCGATCAGGCGGCGGGTCTGATTGCGGGGGGTATCGGCTTCTTTATCCATTTGGAAGCCGTAGAAGTACTTCCCGTTTTTGCGCTCTATGTTGACATGGAAAAGCTCATCGTCCAGAAAAAGCGGGTAGGACCGGGTGTCAAAGACTTTAAAATCAATAAGGACCACCTTCTGATTACAATAGACCATCAGGTGCCCTTCCCGCACGCTGTGGAAGAGCCCAACTGTATACCGCTGACCGGCATCGCTGACGTATGTCCAGGTGAATTGGTGTGGTGGCATCGTTCTAAAGATACGAAGCTGCCGGGAAAAATGCTATGGCATCGGGTGGTTTAGCCGGGGTTTAACAAATACCCTTACCGCACAAACAACGTCTTCAACGGCACATCCACACCAAAATTCAGGAAAAACCGGGTCGACTGCAGCGTAATCTGCTCGCCCTGTACCTCCCGGAACTGCGGTCCGTACTGCCCCCCTGCGCCAACGTAAAAAGGCGAGTTTTTGATGTTGTAGTGCAATTGCAATCCGGGCCGGAAGACATTCTTAAAAGTCAGGTCGGTTTCCCCAAACTGTGTGTCCCCGGGCACGTAAGTGAAAAAGCTGCCCAGGTCAATAAGGCTGAGGAAAAGCGAAAGGGAATGGCCATCCATCTGCTTGGTTTGCAAAGTAGATTCGTTAATCACAATACGCCGTTTGCCGAGCCGGCGGCTGACAGAAAAGCCGATAGGCATGGTGGGCATGATGTTGGTAAACGTTTCTTCGGTATTCGTGCTGTTCTGCTCCCAGTTTTCCTGCCCCACAGAAACGCCCAGGTAAGCATTTAGGGCTACAGTGACTTTCTTTTTGCGCTTGAGGCGGGAACTGCCCGGTGGATCGGCAATGCCCTCCATGAGGCTTTGGACTTCGTTGGTGGACTGTGCATCTACCAAACCAGCGATGAAGTAGCCGTACTCGGTGAGGAAACTGAGAAACTGCGCCAGCTCCTCCTGCCCCGGTTCATCTCCCTGGAAAACAGGTGCCAATCCGGTAAACAGGCCCAGGGTAGCGCCAATGGCCTGACGGTGGTCCCGCTGATTGAGGTAGTAGACCATATCCAGCAGCTTTTGAGAAACCTCCGGTACCGGCTTTAGCCTGGGATTGCTTTCCACCAGCGGCAACAGCTGCCCGCTAGTGGTTTGATCTACTAATAGCGGCAGCTCCAAAATGCGGTTCAGGGTATTCACCACAAATGCGGCTTTTCGGTAAAACCGAAGGCTGTCCTGTTCAGCCGAAACGGAATCCGCAGGGGTGAGATCAGGGAGGTCCGCTACAGTGAGTTGCACCAACTGCGCCAGCCCATCCGGGGCGATATTCCGGATTTGTTTTACCTGCCGCATACGTTGATACAACAGCCCCAGAAAGGCGGGGCGAAGATCGGGGTCATTCAGCGCACTGTCCAGGACCGGGCGGGCGATCCACATCTGGGCAGGGTCTGAAGAGCGCAGGCAGTAAGTGAGCTGCGACATAGATTCTGTGAGGAAGAGCATCGGCTCGGCATTGCGCTGTAGCTTGTAGGGCGTGGGGGCATAAGTGGTATCCACCTCCTCAAGTTCTGCTTTTAAGGCACGGAGCTCGCTTTTTAGCTTTTGCACTTTCACCACCAGCCCGGAGTAGGGGTGTGTAGGCTTTTGCCCCAGCAAATAGATACTGATTGGATGGGCAGGTGGTAGCTCGGCTTCCTCGCCCAGGACCCGTTCGTTGAGGTCAAGGAGCCGTTGCTCAATGTCCTGCAGTTCTTCTCTCCACTCCCTGACCAGTTGCTGCCGGCTTAGGTTACGGGCAGCCATCTCAATGCGGGTTGCGGGGCTGTTGATGTTGTAGGGGTCGACCAGCATATTCGAAAGGACCTGAAAGGCCAGCCCCTGCTGATAGCTCAGGCTGTCTACCGCTGCCCAGTAGGTTCTGGTATCGCGGACGGCGGCCAGGAGCTGCTTTCGCTTCAGCTCAAGGTCTTGATAGACTTTTGCATCAAGTTCATCAGGCAAGACCTTGTATTTCCACTCTTCCAGCCGGCGGTGGTAAAGTGTCAGGTCGGCCACCCAGTTGTCCAGGATGTCCGCCAGGGTTTGGTCTTCGTACCAGGTGCCCCCGAGCCTTCGGGCGATTTCCAGCCCGGCAGCAATGAGCATGCGCTCGGTAGGCTCTTCGGCAAAGTACTGATCATAGCTGTCCACACTACGGATTTGCATGAGGTAGGCGCTGTCGAGCCGGCCCCGCAGCAGATAGGGCAGGAAGTTCAGGCGGTAGCCTTCTGCATCGTCGCTCATGAGCGTGGCCAGATTGTATTCCGGTTTGAACAGATAAGCAAAACCCGGTACAGACTTTTGCCGGTTAGTGGTATCGGGAATCGCGATCCACCTTTGCTCAATGGCCTGCAGGCTGTCTTCCAGTGTGTTTTCTGCATCATTCAGCGATACGTAAATGCTGCTCAGTAGGCTGGTGGTGGTTTGCGTCCGCCCGTGCAGGTCCTCAAGAGTCGCTGCACCACTTTGTACCGTATCGGCCAGAGTAAAGTTGAGCTTTTTACCGTTTTCCTGGTAGTTGGTGAGGATATTACGGTGCGTAGCCCCCATGATGTCGCTCAGGGGCATATCATTTTGCGAAAGCCCGATGATGGTGTAGACGGTTAGCAGGTTGTACATGATGGGGTCCGATTGCAGCGCTTCGAACCGGTCATCTTCCAGCAGAATAATAGGCAGACGTACGCTCAGCAATTGCAAGTCTTCATAAAAGGCGGTACGCACCCGCTCCAAAAAGGATTGAGAATAACTAAAACTGGTGCTACTGACCTCTTCGTAAACCGTAGGAAACAGCAGCCTGACCGGCGGCACTTCGTCTTCCAGAAACCGGTCCAGGAAATTGATGGCGACCTCCTGCTGTGCGCGTTCCAGTACAAAATGAAAAACGCCTTCGAGCAGCATGCTCGTGTTGACCAGGCCGTTGTCTATATTTTGGTTGCTCGTTTTAGCGGCACTTTTTAGCGCTAAGCGGCTCTCCACGGGAGGAATAGTGTAGCGTTGCAATGCTTTGGAAATCGAAAGAAAGTCGGCCATGCTTTGCCCTTCCGAACTTTTTAGCGCTCTTGCCATTCGTTCTCTCGGGGCTTGTTGTAACCTTGTGCGTTGCGCCCTGTACCTGCTCATCGCCACACTGTCCGAGGCTTCAGCATAGCTTTTCAGTTGCCGGAGCGGCAGCCATTCAGACAGGACCTGATTGTCCTGGTAATGTTCAGCCGTTTCCAGCAGGTCAGCTGCTTTCTCGCCCTGTTCCAGCCCATCGGCATCGTATTGCCGGAGAATGGCCATGGCTTCGGCGAAAGCCATGCGCATGGAGTCCGTCTCCAGGCTGTCCGGCATTTGGGTGAGCATGCGTTTGGCCCTGACCAGCCTCGCAGCATCTTCAATCAGGCTCTGCCCGGAAAGGACAACAGGAAAGAGCCCTCCCAACAGGAAGGCCGCGAGTAATCGGTAAGTGTTTGGCATCGTGTTTCGCTTGGTCATTGGATAATAGGGGTTGAATCTTGTCTGACTCGGGCATAATCGCAGAACAACAAGAGAGCCTCTTGTAAATCTGCCGGTGTTTGACCTCCTGCAACGAGTACGTTGATGTACTCAAGCGTACTCACCTGAGCCTCATCAGCAACGGTGTTGCCGTAAAGGATACTATGGCGCAGGCTGTCGGTAAGGGTTTTGACTTCAGTGCGCAGCAGCAGAAAAGCAGAATCCTCCAGCATTGCCTGCCCGTTAGCCATCAGGCTGTCCTCCCGTACCCGGCAATTGACTTTGAGATTATTGAGCTCTTCCAGTACCTGAGCCTCCCAGCCATCTACCTGAGACCGGAGGCTGTCCAGCAAGGCCAGGCTATCCCTTTGCAGGCTGTCTACAGTGGCTCCGGGGAAGGGGGCTTGTTCCGGACCGCCTCCGCAGTTGGCCATCCAAAAGCAAAGACATATAGCGATGAGTTTGGTCAGGAATGTTCTCATGCGTCTTTTTCTTCAGTGACAGGAATCTGGCTTTCCACGTAGTCGTTCAGCATTTGGTAGGAGGCTTTGAACTTGGGGACATCCGTAGCGGCTTTGATCAAGCCAATCATGAGTTCCATGGTTTTGATCGCATTTTCGTCAGCCTGCACCGTGTTCTCCCGCAAATGCTTTCGGTATACCGCCAGAAAAGCAGTGAACGCAGCCTCCAGCTCCAGGAATTCCGGATCGGCGGTAGGGTCCTGATCAGCAGCAATGAGTGCGTTTTTGGTTTCCCGAAGTGCCCGGCGAATTTTGAGGAGCTCGTCCAGCATTTTCTGGTTCCACTGGGAGGGGGCAGCCTGTGCGGCTCTTTCCTGCAGAGGGATCAGGATCATATCCCGGATCAGCTGCTGCAGTATGCTGAAATGCTCGAGAAAGGCATCCGGTGTATCTTCCGGAGCCAGTTTCAATGCTACTATAGCCTGCAACAGTTGGTGTTCGTCGTAGGAGAGCTCGTCTGCCCAGAGCAAGGCGCTGTGCAGGTCAACTTCCAAATCTTCGATTTGTTGTTTGGCGTCCGTTGCAGCCTGATCGTTGATGAGCTGATTATTTTGGAAGGCCTTCAGGCGGGCCAGACAGGATAGCTGTACGTCCCGGAGTTGGTGAATGAGTGTTTCTTTTTGAGACGGCATGGGGTTAGGTTTGATGACTGTAAGTCCATTACCAATACCGAAAAATAGTCATTTTTCTGAAATTCTAATCGCTTAACCGCCGTGCCATGAACCAGACTTCTTCCTCATCACTGGGATGGCCGTTGTAGTTGACGGTGATTTCCTCTCCCGCTTTCAGGTCGCGGAGTGCCATGAAGTGCAGGGCTTTACCCTCAAAATCAGGCAGGTAAAAGGCGTTGGGGCGGTAGCTGTGGTTGTACAGCGAGCCGTAGCCCAGGGCGATGGCACAAGCCTCTTCCTGTTGCCCCCAGATGAAGTAATAATCGTAAAGCCCCGTTTCGTCCAGGTATTTCAGATGCGCCTTCGGCATGACGATGACCGGGCAGATTTCCAGCAGAGCACCCTCAGGTATGTCCGCTGCGGTGAAAACACCCCGCCCGCCCAGGTCGCTGTTGGCGAAGTATATGGATGGAATTCTTTGCATGAACATTAAAAGATTAAGACGCCTATCTGAATGACGATATAGATAAGCATCCCAAACATACCTAAATTCCCGGTTATCCACCATATGAGGTAAGCCCCGTGGCGCTCCCGTTGGTGTATCAGGAGATTGAAGGCAGCGGTAAGCGGCAGTAAGATACGGGTGTAGCCAGCCTGTTCAAACCAGATGGGCGCTCCCAGCAGGCAGAACAGCAGGGCGAACCCGATGCCAAAAAGCCAGTATTTGTCCCTTAGGCTGTACCGGACGAAGAAGTAAGCCGCTTGCACCAGGAAGGAAAACGGCGCGAGAAGCTCGAAAAGAGCTTGACTGAGGGCATCCAGCCTTGGTTGGCCTGCACCGGTGAGAGCCTGTAAATGAAGGCCGGCTGCCCCGAATTTTGCTATGAATGCTTCAAAGGGCAACAACAGATTCGTTGCGGTCTGACTTTTTGGCAAACCACCGAATTGAAGTACGTAAATGTACCAGCATAGGGGAATGAGCCCGATGATCAAAGCCGTTCTAAGTAGCCGGGCATAAGGGGCCCTGTATATCCACAGAAGAGTCGGGGCGCCCAATGCAGCCGTCTCCTTTGTGAGTATTGCAAAGGCAAAAAGCAAAGCTGCCCCAGCCCAACTCATAGAGAGCAGAACAGGCAAAAGGGAAAAAAACAAAGCAGGGAGGTCGATCAGAGCCCGGTCGATAGAAATCAGTGCCCCGGAGGAGAGCAAAATGGCGGCAACCATCAATTTAGTCCTAGTGGTCTGTCAACATAAAAGATGGGGGTT
>ENA-UENT01000776-UENT01000776.1-marine-metagenome-genome-assembly--contig:-NODE-776-length-13054-cov-3.610091_pt1 | contig 13054 bp, 13 predicted proteins | sample MGYA00237879_ERZ529330 | MGnify/ENA primary metagenome ERZ529330 (study PRJEB26372, sample SAMN05368345) | marine metagenome | biome: cultured habitat; feature: ocean water; material: water; isolation... | reverse complement strand
ATCTTAATCTCGATTCAATTTCTTTTAACCAGGAAGCACAACAAAATCAGTAATCCTAGTCCCATAAAAATAGAAAGGGTAAAACGTTCAATCCAAGCCGGCGTTTGAATGACAAATGCAATTATGGAAAGTACGAATGGAATAAAGAAGCCCCATCCTATCCATTGCCATATACCACCTTGTTGTCGAAGTACATTAGCTGCCATCGCTAGGGCTACGCCAAGCCCAATCCATTTGATCCAGGTAAACAACTGAAGCTGGCTGATAAACGCACCAATATCCATTTGCTCGGGATCGCTAGTATATGCTCGGGAAATATTGAGCAATTGTATATTTTCCAGGAGATCTCCGAAAAAGACGATCAAACCTAACAAGATTCCCACTTGCAACCATTTGGCCTCTAGCCGTCGATAGGCTAACAAAAAGAAAAAACTGATGAAGGATCCATAGCAGAGCATAAAGGCAAAATCGATATAATTACCTCGATCCATCCCCGCTAGTTCCTCTGCGCTCAGGGAGTCCAGAACGCCTCGAACCTCTGCTTCATTTTTGACAAACTCAAAGGCAATGATTTTGCTTTTATAGCCCTGAACTTCCCCTTTCGGAAAGTGCTGCCCCATGACCAGCATACAGATAATGAGGGGAATGGCGATTAGTCCTGCCTTGGCATAGGGCCGTTGTTGGAAGAAGGAGGATGAAAACATATACTTGGTTTTAGGTCTAAAGGTAAGCGCTCGGATGGAACCTTTCACGGAGGTTGTGCCTCAAAATGGTAGGATTGAGCTATTTATTTGATTTTCAGCCTTTCCACAGTCCAAACTCTTGAATAAGGCTCAATTCTTTCTGACAAATATCACAGCCAATTTCTTGGTAGCTTCGCTGATTTGCATCGTGGTCTCCTTCGACCAAGACAAATGGCAAGGTTTCGTAGAAAACTGGTAGATCAAACTGCTGCTAAAAGGAATGAATGCAGTAAAAGTTAGTATGCTCCTTCCAGGTAGCCGCTATTCCCATTTCAAAATATCTTAGGATCGACCTTGTATTACTTGAGCTTCTGACCAAGCCCTCAATAGGTCGTGAAGGTAAGATCAAAGCTTCCATCAGTCACTTGCCTAATATCCTCTGGGTCACCTGCACTACGAATGGCGAAAGCAAAAGTACCTACGACCTTTTCTGCGGTCAGTTCAGAAATGGTAATGGAGCCTGGGTTATCCGCCATTCCATTGGTCACGAAGCCATCCCCTTCGGCAAAATCTTTCTTATAGAAACCACTCATTCCTTGATCCGTGATAGGATAAGTTCCTGGTTTAACTCCCGAAGCACTATATACAGTGAGCGCCAAATGGGAGCCATCAGCAGCAAAGGCTTCAATTCTCACCATGGTATTCCCGTCCGTGATGGCCTCCTCCTCAAACTTCATCTCAGGATGTCCAGGAGGCGCACTGACCCAATCTGCACCGTCCAATCTAAATCTAACCACGCCATTATCTTGGACACCAGCGCTACTTCCACCGGACGTTCCGGAGGGAGAAGTTCCACACGAGAACAAGAGGAAAATGCTCAATACGGACAATAGGAATCTGATAGAACAAACGGACTTCGATTTTTTCAAGACATTCATTTTGAATAAATTAAGACTGTTTAACCCATATTAAATATAAGAAAAAACCAGCACTGCTTGTGCTTCAATCAGCCTTATACTGACCTTAGGTAGATTGTGGGATCACGGCAAGATAGCCTCGAGAAAGACGTTAACCCCATATAGACATCAGAGGTAAGAGACCAGACCGCTTCGCTGCGAGAAGCCAATACCCTAGGCTTTTGGGTGAACATTGCAGTCTGTTTTCCAGCTTCTGTCATCTGGATGTCCAGTAGTATGCGTTAGCCTCTTGAGCTAAGAATGGTGCTTTGCTATCGTAAAGTAGAATTGACTTCCCTCTTCGCTACTCTCATACCAAATATCTCCTCCGGCATTCTTGACGATCTTTTTGCAGATAGCCAACCCCAAGCCTGTACCTTGATATTCTTGGCGACTATGTAAGCGCTTAAACATCTCGAAGATCTGGTCCTGGTACTGTGGGTCAATCCCGATGCCATTATCCCTAACGCAAAACTGATGGTGGGTATCGAGGTCTTGATAAGTAACTTCAATTACCTTTTCAGGCTTGGTATTGTATTTAATCCCGTTGCTTATCAAGTTTTTGAACACGAGAAAAAGTTGGGAAGGGATAGCAAAGAAGCGGACAGAGCCCGACGGGAGATTGATTTTCACATTCTTCTCTTGCAGATCAGTAAGAATGGATTGTTGTACCTGCCCAATGAGTTCCCTAAGCGTTGTTTCCCTGGCTTCATCTTTTCTTCCACTTTCAACACGAGAATATTCCAGGACATCTCGGATCAGGTGGTTCATTTGGCGAGCATTGCGTTTAATGAAATCTAAGTATTCCATTACCTGTGGCCTTTCCTTAGGGTCATCTATCTTGCGTTCTATCAAACCTGCAAAACTGGCGATGTTCCGAAGGGGCTCCTTCAAATCATGGGAAGCGATATAGGCGAAGCGTTCTAATTCAATATTGGATGCCTTTAGATGGTCATTGGTAGCCTGTAAAGCTCTAGTCTGTTGGGCAACCTGTTGTTGTAGGATCTGATTGAACTTTCTTTTCCCCTGGTAAGCCCGCAATAAGAGTAAGGCTACTAGGGAAACGAGTATCGTTAGTAAAATCATGTAGAAGGTCACCTTCTTCCGTTGCTGTAATACCAATTGATTTTGCTCCTGCTGCGCCCTTAAAAGGGCGTTCTCCCTTTCCTGCTCCTGGGTTTCGTACTTCGCCTCCATGGCAGCCAGAAGGTTGAGTTTATCCCCATCGTAGATGCTATCTTGTAAGATTACCAGTTGGCGAAAGGCTCCCGCTTCTGCTTCATGATCACCTAGTTTTTCATAGTTATTGGCTAAGAGTTCATACAGGCGTTTATCTTGGAAGGAAAAATTATTCCCCGTACTTCTTTCCGCTCGTATGGCCTCGAGTATCTGAAGACTTTTCGCATAGTCCTCTTTCTGGTAAAGCAACTCAGCCAGCGACAGCTGTGCCTCCTCCAAGTGATCTCGATTACCTGATTTTTCAATGATGGTAATAGCCTGCTGGAAATAGTTTAGTGCTTTGGTCCAATCCTTCTGTTCTTGATAAATAGTGGCCATATCGTTGAGAACCACTCCTCGGCTATAGTTATTAGTGCAAAGGGTAAATGCTTTGTTCAAGCTCTCTATCGCCGCCTGATATTGCCCATTTCTTCTATAATTGCTGGCATCGGTTAAATCAGCAATATATACGATCATGTGATGATCACTATTTCTCGCTACTTCTCCTCCCTTGTTGAAAAATTCAATAGCTTTTGCCTCATCCCCTAGCTTCTGATATAGGAATGCTACATTGCGATACGTGAAACAAAGCATACGATCATCACCGTTCGCTTTTGAATATTGCAGAGATTCCAAATAGTAGGTGATGGCTTCTTTCGGTAGACCTAACCTTTCGTAGTTGATTCCGATATTATTTAAGGCTCCTGCAATCAATACCGTATCATTGATCTGCCTTGCGATTTCGAGGGAAGCCTGATTTTTGGCTATGGACTTCGGAAAATTCTGGCGAACCATATACCCAATACCGAGATACCGAAGGGCCTGTGCTGTTCCCTTTTGATAGTCGATCATTTTGGCGAGTTCCAGCGATGTAGTGGCGTAATCAAAGGATTTTTGAATATCGATTTGATAAAACTCGTAGCTCAATTGATTCAGAATATCAATTTGCTCTTTTTTATCACGTATATTCTCAAGGCGATTTTGCAGGCTATCTATAACCGTATTTTCTGCTATAACCTTCGAATAGCAAGAAAGGAGAAATAGGCACAGCATTAATTTTGTTGCAGTTTGGGGCACTTTCATGACTATGTTTACGACCTCCTGCCGTATTACTGTTTATGGGTTTAAGCTGTATTTAACGCTTAGTCGGGGAGATTCCTTAGCTCTATTCCTCAAGATCTAAAAAAAATGGCAGCTTCAGGGCCGCTTCTCCTTAGTTTGAGTAGAAAACTTGTAGCGATACGTACTCTTGCTGAAGTAAAGAAAGAAACGTATAAAGACCTATTGCATTACAGGCAACTCCTACTGCTGCTTATACGAGCTAATCCTTCCGTCGTTGCTCTACGGTGAGCTAAACAAGTGCATTTGCATTTTGTTCCAGCTTTCTATTTGACCTAATTACTCTCGAAAAGGCTTGAGCAGCCTTCTTATTGCCCTCTGCTGGCCACCCCGAAAGACAGGGTAGCAGCCAACAGCAGCAAGCCGGGAATTACCCCTCCTAGATAAAAAGCCAACAAGCCATCCAATAGCACCAAAATGGCCAAAACCATCAACACCCTATTCGCAGCCTCTCCTAGTGAGAGCGACAAGAAGCCGAATATCGATAGCCCGAAAAGATGAATAGAAGGATGGGCAAAAAGTACCGGCATAATATTCTTTAGGAAGTCAGGCGCATTGGATTCTTCCATCAAACCTTGTACATAGAAGAGGCCACTGCCGTGAAAACAGGCCATCACCAATAGTAGTATACTACCGAAGATGGTTAAGTACTTTGAAGTCTTTGTCATTGCTGTATGGTTTGCTCACAATCAAAATTCATTCCCTGCCATGCTCAAGGCAGCCTACGAATAAGTAGGGGGACAACAGTAGCCACATTATTTAAACCCACTCAAATGCCCTTTTCATGTCTTCCAATCTTCCCAATAGATCGGTACGTCGATGAGCAAAAGAGATAGGCCTTCCGATCGCTTTTTGCGGCCCTGCAGGTATCTGACTACGAACGATGAAATCCAATAAGGTAAGATGTTGGCTGATAAAAATACTATCTAATTCAGAAACCAAAAGGGTTTCATTATGGGCTAAGGCAACTACTGACTGCAAGATATTGGCTCGCAGTTTGATTTGTGCCACGGCCTTCATTTCCTTTAGTAGGAAGTCAAGATTGTTCTGTTCTGGAATTGCTCCCAAGTATTGTATAGCCAAGCGTTTTTGATAGGAATATCCATAGCGATATGCCCTTTGTAGAAACTGTGAGTCTCTACTGAAATAGGCTTTTTCTATTCTTCTTATGCTGTACCGCTTAGCCCTGAAATTATGATACACTCGCTTAATCCAGTTCAACATCAGGAATACAGTCTTAGAACAAGAAATAATCAATCAACCAAATGGCTATGCCCACGGTTGTAGCAAGCAAAACAGTATCGCGATATAGATTCTTTGCTTGTTGTAGACGAACGCGTTGTTTCCCTCTTGGACTCAATTTCAATTTTGGTCCGAGGCTTTCCAAGGGGCTGGTACGTGCTGTCTCATGCCGCTTATATCGCGAGCGAATCTTCAGAAAATTCAGGTTATTTTTCACACTGACAGCGGGTCTATTCATGTTGTGGAGCTTTCTTATAAAATACCCCTTCTCTCATCTCCATTCCACTTTTTTCGACGAAAGTAGGATCAGACAAAGACTGGTTGCGACATAGAGAAAAGCCTTTGATTAAAGATGCTACATAGAGCAAAACATCCCAGACCTGGTTCCTATACCTTGCCTCAATATTTGAAGACCAAAAAATCTAATGAAAATGAAAAAGCATATTCTTTTCCTATTCCTTGCTTACCTCTCGAGCGCTTCCCTCCTAGCCCAACAAGATATTTTCTCGGGAAGCTTTGCCAATAGTCTTCAGACCGTTGCCCTGCGCATGAAACCTGTACAGGGGGGGTATCATGGCATAGTACAGAGTCAGGAAGGGGTATTTGCTGTAGCCGCACAAAAAGTAGGACGACAACTCTCTGGGGTGATCTATACCCAGTCCGGCAATATCGATTTTAAGATTGTATCCCAAAACAAGGCCTTAGCAATCACGGCCATGGGGAAAACGGAATGGTATTACAAATTATCCGAACTACACGAATTGGATGGCATTGACCTCACACCATACATGACCAATTCTGGGAATACAGACTACGATTATGGTTACACGCAGTACAACGGTACTGAATCTGAAAGCTACCGTAGTTCACCCAATTCTCCAGCTGGTGGCGTGAATCCCAATGCTTATAATGATCCACAATTGTTTCAGCTCATTGCCGGCAGTCAATTGGTCATTTACAATCGTACCTCCTACTTAAATGACAACTCCGCCAGTTCACTGACTTATGTGAATTACTGTTCCAATGGTCGATTTAGCATTAAGTACGAAGGTTCTTTTTCGGTTGGAGGTGGAGTTTCCAGTGGAGCCAATCATGGTCAGAACTCTGGCACTTGGCAGCTCAGTGGAGGAGCCAATGGTCCCCAGATTGCGTTGCAATATGATAATGGTAAGATAGAGACTTACCCCGTTTATAAGAATTACTTGCTGCAAGGGCGCTGGCGCATTGGTAATACGCAATACGCCATTCAAAGAAACAAAGCCGTTTGCTATTGATCGTACCGAAGTGGGGCAGCAGTTAAACTTCTACTGCTCGCCCCTTGGTGGGCTTAGTAACAGTAACTATCTTGGGGAATAGGCCCATTCCTATCTTCATGACCATCGATGATCAGCAAAATATCCTCTTCACGACTTACCCCTTCCTTACAGAAGCGGACGGCCAACTCCTAGCAGACCTGGCTCAGTATAGAGTGCTAAAGAACAAGGAGCCGATCATTCGTAGGGGAGAATTGACCTACAAGACCTTCTTTATTCTCAATGGGATGATGCGTGGTTATTTCATCAACCTAAAAGGAGAAGAGAAGAATATCTTTTTGCGCCCTGAGCACACCATCACCGGTGCGCCCGATTGCCTCTTCGAAAACACCCCCACTCGTTACACTTTCGAGGCCATTCTCGAAACTCACTTGCTTGTATTTGACCAGCGAAGGCTTCTGGAACTCGCCCCCCTGCACCCAAATATCAACTTACTGTACATCGCAGCTTTACAGGAGAACATCCAGACCCTGGTGGGACGAGTGGAAGCCCTGATCGACAAATCACCAGCGGAACGCTATGAGGAACTACTCAAAAGGAGCCCTCAGTTCTTTCAAAGAGCCTTCCACAAACACATTGCCAACTACCTTGGCATCACTCCTGTTTCCCTTTCTCGTATCATCAACCGCAGATAAGATTGAGATTTAAAGTTGCAAATAATGAATGCCAGTGCTCGGATAGTTAACAATTGTTATCTCTTTTAGTGTTTTCAATACCTAATTTTACATTGCTAATACTGAAACTTAAAGCGATAAACACGGCTATCTATGTTATTTGGAGTTGAAAATTTGGATTTATACTTAGTTCTTGGAATCCTGGTATTCTTCGGATTGCTGGAAGTAATTGCTGGTCATCTACATACCACCAAAAGAACAAGAAGTGATTGGATTCAAGAAATGGGTGGTTTTTTCGCCCTTTCTGTCTTGATCAAACCCATGATCGTGCTGAGTGTAATGGGACTGGGACAACTGCTGGTACCGCAATATGCTAACCTCGTCGGTGGCTGGAGCCTCTTGCTGATGCTACCCTTTTATCTGTTTCCAGATGATATTTTGCAATATTGGTACCATCGGTCAGCTCATGAGTATGAGTGGCTATGGAAATTGCATCGGCCACACCATCAAGCGGAGGAGATGGGCTTTTTTGTTTCCTATCGAAATGCAGCCCTGTACTACGTCTTAATGCCGAATATTTGGTGGGTGGGTATCGCCACTTTTTTAGGGGCGGCACCAGGTGTAGCATTAGGATTGGTACTGAAGCAATTGGTGATCATTGGTTCGCATAGTACCACTAAATGGGATATTGTATCGATTTCCTTGGCTTAGTCCGGTTACTTCGGTCATTGAACGCATTATCATCACCCCTGCATTCCACTATGCCCACCACGGTAAATCTATGAAAGATGGCGTGAGTGACCCTAATGGGAATTATGGCAACATGTTTTCCATCTGGGATCAGTTGTTCGGCACCGCCAAATTCACCCGCCAATTTCCCACTGATCTTGGCTTAGTTAATGATCCAAAGGAAAAATGGACAGCTGCCTACTTCTACCCTATTGTTACTTCGGAAAACCCAGAAAGTGAACTGGCAAGAGGCTATCAAAAGCAAGATACCCGTCGAATGGAGCCTTCAGATGTTCACTTGGAGGCCGGCACTTATCTGTGGTGCCAGTGTGGTCATAGTCAGAATCAACCGTTTTGCGATGGCTCACATCATGGAACCAAGTTCAAGCCGATGGTCTTTGAGGTAGCAAAAGCTAGAAAAATGCGATTGTGTAATTGTAAACTCAGCAAAACAGGACCATTCTGCGACAATTCGCATGAGCAATCGTAAATCTGGTAAGAGATATTTACAGCAGAAAGTCCGGGGAGAATGGTAAATTCATCAAATGAAAACCTGTTGCACCACCCCAATCAATAATAAATTCGACTTGGCTCGGGCCAAGGAGGAGTTAGCTAATTATTTGGCTCATGGTCCCAAAAAGAACACCTTACCACTCCTGAAGGCGGTGGCTTCGGTTGAATTATCCGGAGCCACCGCTTTGGATATTGGCGGAGGGGTGGGCGCTGTTTTATTTCAATTGCTGGAGTCAGGTGCCAGTAAAGCTGAATCTGTCGACATTTCAGAAGCTTACTGTGCAGTCCTACAAGACGAATTGAATAAAAGACAGCTCCATAGTCAAGTTCGCATCTGGAATGGCGATTTCCTTTGTCTGAAAGATAGTATTCCCCGCAGGGATATTGTGACCTTAGACAAGGTAATTTGCTGCTATGAAAACTTCGAAGATCTCGTTCTGCAGTCTCTGGCAAAAGCTAACAAATGGTATGCCTATACCATTCCTCGTGATGTATGGTGGGTGAAACTAGCCCATTTCCTAAAAGAGTACCGGGTTCGAAACCGAAAAGAATGCTTCCGCTCCTTTATTCACCCCGTTCACGCCATTGAATCCCTGATCGAACAGCAAGGATTTCGAAAACATTGGCAAGGAACCAAAGCGCAATGGCTGTATACCCTGTACCAGCGGACATGAACCTTAGTCTATTCCTGCCGTAAAGACTTCACCGGATTCATCCAAGCTGCCTTCAAGCTTTGGATGCTAACCGTCAATACCGCTATTGCCACAGCCAAAAGACCTGCCAGTAAGAAAACCCACCAACTCAACCCAATGTGATAAGCAAAGCCTTCTAACCATTGCTGCATCAGGTACCATGCCAGCGGGGTAGCAATAACAATGGAAGTAATCACTAAGCGAAGGAAATCTCTAGATAACAGCTGCACAATACTCGTCGAAGTAGCTCCTAATACTTTACGGATCCCAATTTCCTTGGTTCTTTGCACCACGCTATGTGAGATCAGACCAAACAAGCCGATGCCAGCAATGAGTAGCGCTAAGATCGTGAATATATTGAAGGCTTGCCCCAAGCGCATTTCGGATTCGTACAACTGGTCCAAGGACTCATCTAAAAAATGATAACTGACTGGCAAGCCCGGAGCTACACTTTTTACCGTTTCCAAAACGAATGAGAGGGTCTCATCCAGCTGATCCGTTTTAACCTTCAACGCTATATTACCAAAGTTCACACTATTGTTTCGATCGTCCCGAAACATCATGTATTGCGGCTCAATACTGAGATCCATAGGTTGGAAATGAAAGTCCTCAACCACCCCAATAACCCTTCCCTTGCGAAATGTTTTACCAACAGCAGATTCTGCAGTCCAACCGAGCTGAGCTACCGCTGTCTCATTCAATAGATAAGTTTGGGTGGAGTCTGTGGAGTGGTTGGGAGAAAAGTTCCTTCCAGACGCCATTTCTATCTCAAATAGATCCAAGAAATGATAATCGACATAATTTCGATAAATGTTTATACTTGTTTCTCCTGTATTTCCTTCCCACTCTTCCACTACTCCTTGATCTCCACTGTCTATAGGTAGGGTTTTAATCACGGAAACCTTCTCTATCTGCGAATGTCGGAGCAATTCCTGCCGGATCAAATCTGTATGCTCTGAAATCTCTGGGAAAAAGAATGGGACATAAACGATTTGATCTTCATTAAAACCCAGTTTCTTATTCTGGACGTATTGTAATTGTTGGTACACCACAATGCTGCTTGAAATCAAGACAACCGCAGCTGCAAATTGGCCAACAACTAACAGATTCCGCAAAGAAGTTCCTCGCTTAAATCGGGTAAACAATTCTCCCCGAAATACTTTGATCGGCAATAGACTGGATAGGAATACTGCTGGATAAAAGCCCGATAGTACGCCAGTAGCAATAGCACAAACTAAAAGACCAGCCAGTAACCAATAGTTCTGAATCAAATCGAGTTCGATAGGCTGAACCAGCAACTTGTTGAATTGAGGTAACAGATAGTAAGCCAAGACAACCGCTAAGACAAAACTGATCAGGGTGAGGAGAAAAGATTCTCCCATGAACTGTGCTACTAGCTGTTTTCTTTGGGCTCCCAAGACCTTCCGCATACTTACTTCCTTCGAACGGCTAATGGAACGCGCAGTGGCTAGGTTAGTATAATTTATTGCGGCCAGAAGCAGGATGATGAAAGCAATCGATAGAAATAGGTATACGTATCGGACATCCCCATTCACGCCTGGATCTAAGTTGACCTTCGAATGTAGATGTATATCTTTAACTGGCTGCAGGAAGAACTTTGATGCGCCGAAAGGGAAGTTCTCGTAAGCTGGTACCACGTATTGATCAAAGATGTCCAACTTCTGTTCGAGAGCCTTGTAATCTTGCCCCTCCGCCAACACCATATAGGTCCAGTAGTTGTTCCAATCCCAGCGTCCAACACTTGCTTGGTACTCATCGGCATTTTTAAGAGAAAGGATACAATCGTACGTCAGATGCTGATTGGTAGGAATATCTTTAAAGATGCCACGGACCGTCAGGGCTTGCTCATTCCGATATAGCACTTGCTTTCCCATTGGGTCTTCCACTCCAAAATAACGCTCAGCCAGTGATTCACTCAACAGGATCGCCGTCGGGTCTTGCAATACCTCTTTACCTTCTCCACGGATGACCTTTATACTGAAGATATCGAAAACCCGTTCATCTGCCAGTAGACCGCCTGGTGCGTCAACCACATCTTTATAAGTCAGTAGATTGTTTTCCAAGCCGATAGTAGCGGCGGCTTCTACTTCTGGAAAAGTCTCCACCAAAGCCGGAGCGAGGGGTTCTGAACTAACAGAAAAAAAGTCTGTACCTCGAAAGATATTGCCTTCCTGCTGTTGAACCACCCGATAGAGCTGATCCGCTTTTTCGTGTTGGGTATCGTAACTTAATTCATACTGTACATAGAGAGCGATTAGGATAAAACAGGTCATCGCAATGGTGAGACCAGAAATATTGATCGCAGAGTATAACTTCTGTTTTACTAAATTACGCCAAGCCACTTTTAAATAGTTCTGAAACATAGCTAGATTGATTAGTGGATCCCGTTGAAAGGATTTAATAAAGTCGGGTCGAAAATGACGAATGACTTGCCACCAAAAGCTCCTTTTTGCTCGACGAGGGGTCTGCTCAAACTGCTGTTCAAACAATTCGATTAAGTCTCCTTCGATCTCTTCTACGTAATCCTCCCGGCAAAACCAGCGTAGGAACCGCAGCGCATGCTTTGGTGGTTTTGGTAGCATTTTTCAAGTATTTAGTGGCCTACTATTTACTTAACAAAAGTAAATATAATCAATTTATTTCACTTTTGTTAAGTAAATCTGCCAATAATCGCTTTTTGGCCCTAATTCAGTCTTCAAATCTCGACCAACGGAACTTTATAGAAAATGGAATTGTAGAAAGAACGCTACCCTTACCAACACATTAAAAACCTTCACCTAACATGCCTTTTAGTAAGATCAATACAGCTATCGATACCATCCCCAAATCCGACTACTTAGAAGTGGTTGACCTGTGGGAAGCCAGCGTTCGAGCAACCCATCATTTCCTACCTGAATCAGATATTCAATACTTCAGGCCACTCATCTTGAATCAATACCTGGATCATGTTGATCTATCCTGCCTTAGAGATCTAAGCGGGAAGATTGCTGGATTCCTAGGAGTAGCTGATGGCAAGATCGAAATGTTGTTTATCCACCCTGAGGTTCGTGGAAAGGGCGTAGGGAAACGACTCCTCTTATACGCAGTGCAAGATTTGGGCGCCAAGGAAGTAGACGTCAACGAACAAAATGAACAAGCCGTGGGCTTTTACCACCATTTAGGCTTCAAAACAATAAGTAGATCTCCCGTGGATGGTATGGGCAAGCCTTATCCACTATTACACATGAGCTATACATCATGAAAGAGATAGAAATCCGAGCCTTACAAGCTGACGACTGTGAGAAGATTCATCAGGCTTTTGTGGCACAAGGCTGGAAGAAACCAGCTTCGAAATACTACCAATACCTGGAAATGCAGGAGCAAGGCGCCCGCGATTTTCTCTTGGCTACCTATCAAGGGGAATTTGCCGGCTACCTCACCATCAACTGGACTTCTCACTATCCGCCCTTCCATGACAAAGGCATCCCAGAAATTGTTGATTTCAATGTGTTGAAAAAGTATCAGCGCAGAGGAATAGGCACAGCACTCATGGATGAGGCTGAACGGCGAATCCAGCAGATTTCTCCATTGGCGGGGATTGGCTTCGGCATCACACAAGATTATGGTGCAGCTCAAATTCTGTATATAAAACGCGGATATATTCCAGATGGAAGAGGTCTCATACTGGACGGAAAATCTTTAGTATACGGCCAACAAGTTACAATTAGCGATGATTTGGTCATCTGCCTAACTAAGCAGTTGACTTGATTCCCTACCTAACCTATCAACTCCTTATTCAAACCGGAGTGGCAATTTGCAGGCTGACCATCCCTATTCCAGAAGGGTTTAGTATAAAATCTTGAATCTATACCGCTTATGCCAGATTACGGACCCAGCGAGTTTGCACAGGTTTTACTTTTAGGTAATTCACCCAAGTCGCGTTGAATGAGCGCAAAAAAGGAAGATTTTGCGGCA